>ENA-UOUL01000016-UOUL01000016.1-bioreactor-metagenome-genome-assembly--contig:-NODE-16-length-246526-cov-9.681971_pt1 | contig 246526 bp, 194 predicted proteins | sample MGYA00249838_ERZ747220 | MGnify/ENA primary metagenome ERZ747220 (study PRJEB28778, sample SAMN05720191) | bioreactor metagenome | isolation source: Anaerobic biogas reactor | place: USA:Washington... | reverse complement strand
TCGAATGTGATCCCAGATGCATCTGGGAGCTAATCCGGACTCTGTCGTCCCTACGGGACTCGATCTGGGCGCGACGTCAATCCCCGGGTTGAAACCCGGGGCTATTCTCTTTCGTCCCTGCGGGACTCGATTCGCACGCGGCGCGAATCCCGTTTTCTCTTGTCCCTGACGGAACCCGATGTATGCGTGACGCGGATTCGCGGGTTGAAGGCCGGGGCTTGCGGAATGCCCATGCAGGCCGCGTTGTCTCACAACGGAGAATGACAAGGACAAATGACCGGCGGGGGTGCCGGTTCCACACCGGACAAGAACGGGGACATGTTCCAAGCGCCGTCCGCGGCGCGACTACGTGTCCCCGTTCGGATGATCCGCGAGGGCGGCGGTCCCATACCCGATCCGAATGCAACCCTATGCCGAGCCGGATCTCGGCGATCCCAAGGCGCCGTTCCGGCGCGACTTCGCGTCCCGGTGCGGAAATGGGTATGCTTGAGGCAGTCAGAGGAGTGGGAAGATGAAGGAAATAACGGGACAACAAGACTGGCAGGCGTGTCTGGACGTGTCGCAGGAAAGACCGGTGTTTGTGTTCAAGCACAGCACGGCGTGTCCGATCTCGGGCGCGGCACACAGCCGGGTCGTCGAGTATGACGCCCAGAACGCCGGGAACGGGCCGGACATCTATCTGGTGAAGGTGATTGAGAGCCGCCCCGTATCCAACGCGATCGCGGAGGTTCTGGGCGTGCGGCACCAGTCGCCGCAAATCATTCTCGTGAAAAACCGCGCGGCGGTGTGGTCGGCCTCCCATCACGGCGTGCGCGGCGATCGCATGCACGAAGCCTTCGAAAACGCGGTTTCGCAGCCACAATAAACGCCATTTATTCCCTCGGAATAGCGGGGCATTCGCGGGCGTTTAGGGGGGCGAAACGGCGAGGAGGGCTCGTGGCAACGCAATCCAACGTGGGTTTGGGCGTTGCGGTGGAAGACTTCGTTTCGTATGCGATTTCCATACCGCGCGCGCTGGATGCAATTGGGGCGGGCGCGCTGCTGGCGTGCCGGCAGCGCATTGTATTGAAACCGAATCTCGTCAACCACAGTCCGCATCCGATCACCACGCCGCCCGCGTGCATAGAAGCCATCATCGACTACATCCGCAGTCATGGCGGCGCCGGGATCGCGGTCGCGGAAGGCTCCGGTGACGGAAACACGGGCCGCGCGTTCCGGGAACTCGGCTACGAGGAGATGGCGGCGCGCAAGGGCGTCGAACTCATCGACCTGGACGCCCAACCGTTTGAGCGGTTCACGAATCCGCGCATGGGCCTCCTGAAAGAGTTCTACCTGCCGCGCGCGGTGCTCGACTGCTTTCTGATATCGGTGCCGGTCCTGAAAGCGCACAGCATGGCGAAGGTGACGCTGGCGATGAAGAACATGTTCGGCATCGCGCCGGCCCGCATCTATGGCGGCAGCGCCTACAAGAAAGCGCGCCTGCATGGCCGGAACAACGAGGAGCTCCAGCAGTACATCTTCGAGCTGAACCAGTACCGCAAACCGGATCTGTGCGTGATCGACGCGAGCATCGGGATGGCTACCGCACATCTGTGGGGGCCGCAATGCGAGCCTCCCGTGAACAAGATCCTGGCCGGCGCCGATCCGGTGGCCGTGGATGCCCGCGGTGCGGAACTGCTCGGGTTCGACTGGCGCGACATCGGCCACATTCGCCTGGCCAACGGCGTGCTGGGCCGGGCCGAACCCGTTCCCTGACGCCCGGCCGGGGCGCGGCCGGCTTGCCGTTACCGGGTGCCGCCGATGGTGAGTTCGCGGATGCGCAGGGTGGGCTGGGCGTGACTGACCGGCGCCGCCTGGCCGTCTTTCCCGCAGGTTCCGATGCCAAACCCCAGATCATTTCCGACCGCCTCGATCTGCATGAGGGTGTCGGGACCGTTCCCGATGAGGGTGGCCCCGCGCACGGGGATCGCCGCTTCGCCGTTACGGATGAGATACCCTTCGCTGACCTCAAACACGTAGTCGCCGTTGAGAGGCGTCACCTGCCCGCCGCCCATCTTCCGGACAAACAGCCCGCGGTCCGTCTCCGCGAGGATGGATGCCGGGTCGCGTTTGCCGGGCGCGATCAGGGTATTGGTCATCCGGGGAACGGGTTTGTGCTGGTACGACTCCCGCCGCCCGTTGCCCGTCGGCGCCATGCCCGTCTTCGCGGCCGTCCTGCGATCATTCAGGAACCGGACGAGCACGCCCTTGTCGATGAGGACCGTGCGGCCGGCAGGCGTGCCTTCGTCGTCCACACAGGCGGAGCCGCGTTTGCCGGGGAGCGTCCCGTCATCCACGACCGTGATCTCGGGCACGGCAATCTGTTCGTTAAGCCGCCCGCAGTACGTTGACATGCCTTTTTCGATGTGATCGGCTTCGAGGCCGTGCCCGACCGCCTCATGAATCATGGTGCCGCCCGCTTCGCTGCTGAGCACGACGGGCATGCGCCCGGTCGGCGCGGGATCGGCTCCGAGCATGAGGCAGGCCCGCCTGGCCGCGCGCAGGGCCAGCGCTTCGGGATCGACGTCATCAAACAGTTCGAACCCGAAGGTGCCGCCGGCGGTCTCGTACGCGGTCTGCACCACGTCGCCGTCGCGGGCCACGACCCGGACATAGAAAAGGACCTGGGGCCGGCGCTCCTCAACGAAACGCCCCTCGGAATTGACGATGACCGTGTGGCGCAATGAATCGCCGTAGGACACCGCCACCTGCACGATGCGCGGGTCGTGGGCGCGCACCGCGGCGTTGGCGTTGCGGATCAATTCGAGTTTTCGCGACGAGGGCACGTCCGACGGCGGGACTTTGGGAACCGCGCCCAATCGTTCCGGCGCAAACGCGAAATTACAGGCCGGCGCATCGCCGCGTGCGCCCCCGGCGATCTCGGCCGCGAGGGCGATGAGGCTTGGTTCGGTGAGCTCGTTGGTGTGCCCGTAGAGGGTCTGGTCGCCGCTGAGATGGCGGATGCCTGCTCCCGCATCGGTGCCCGTGACGACGCGCTCGACCTTGTTGTTTTCGAGGATGATGGACGTCCGGACCGTTTCTTCCAGAAAGATCTCAGCGAGTTGGCCGCCGTTTCGCAGGGCCGTGGCGAGGATCGCCTCCGCATGTTTCTCGAGATCAATCACACTGTTGCCTTTCTTATGCCGACGCTTCTCTCTGTGCGCGCACGGCCAGCAGTATCGTGAATAGGGGAGGCGCACCGCAACCCCGGGGACGGATCACGAATCCTGCGATTCCGGTCTGGCCGCGGACGATGGACGCGAGCGCGTTGCGGCACAAAACGACACCACGCCAGCAAGAAACAGGGTGAGCGCCAGGGCATCGAGCCACAGGGGATGGAACAGACCGGCTTCCGGCGGCGTCGTCAGGCCCGGGAGCTGGTCCGGGAACAGGCCGAACGCGCCCAGCGGCACGAAATTGATCACGGCGTGCAGCCAGACGCACGGCCACAGGGAGCCTGTTCTGAGTTGAATCCCCGCGAGGAGCAATCCCAACAAAAAGGCCGGCAGGAGCTGGGGCGGGTTGAGATGAATCAGGGCGAAGAGCAGGGCGCTCACGATACACGACCCGCCGGTCCCGTGCTGCCGGCGCAGCCCGCGCAGGATGATGCCGCGAAAGAGGGGCTCCTCGGTGAGCGGCGCCATGATCACCACAATGAAAAAGCCCAGCACCGGACTCGAAAACAGCGAATCGAATACCTCGGGAAACAGGGTAGGCAACGGGATAAGCCGCCGGGTGAGGTTGTCGAGTTCCGACATCAGCAGCGCGGCGCCGATGCCCATGAACACCAGCGCGGGCAGGACGGTCCAGGGAAAGGCTCGCAGCGCGAATGCCTCGCGGACAGTCTGGCCGCTTCTGAACCATCCCCACACGAACAGGGGGAGCACCGCCCACAGGTTGGCCACCATGAACGCGGCGGGATTGGACAACGCGAGGTTCTGCTCAGGGGAGACGCCGAAGACGAGTCCGCCGATTGCAATGAGGATGCCGATGAACGCGCCGATCAGGATCTGAAGCACCAGGAACACCACGCTCATCAGGACGGCCTCGGGATAGGTCATGTACGGCCATCCCGGGGGCTTGGGGAGCAGCGCGGCCGCTGGGGATGGCGATTCCCTCAGCGTCTCGTCATCCGGTATCTGGTGCGGATCGGTGTGTTCCATGAGCGATGTAGTAAACCGTTTCTGCGCGGCCGGGCCATGGCGCGGCGCCCGCCTTCCGCCTGCGCGGGCCGGCCCTGTCCGCGCTGCCGTGGGCTTAGCGGCTGACCGGTCCGGAGATGTTGTTAAGCAGGGGAATGTCCCAGCCGAGCACGCGCGCCGCGATGGCCACAAACACCACCAGCACGACAATCGCAACCACCGCACCCAGGAATCCCCGCACCTTGGTCATACGGGCCATACGACGCCCCTCCTCGAGTTTGTGCGGTCCGCCCGCACGCTGTGCCGGCCGCTACGATACCGCACCCGGGCGGAAATGCCAAGGCCGGGCGCCGGATGAGCGAGGCCGCGGGGCCTTCGCGGCCGGGTCATTTGCGTTTGAAACCCATCAGGTAGGCGAACGGGAACGACACGATCTGGCGCATGCCCGCTACCGACGACACCTGCCGGACCATGCGGGCCACTTCGCCGATGAAGGCCTGGCGGAGCACCTGTTCGGTGACCTCGCCTTCCTCGCGAACCGCCAGGAGCCGATGGAAACAGTACACCCCGATGAGGAACGCGATCACAAAGACGAAATCGAGGCCTTTGAGGTCGATGGTCGGCAATTCCCACGCGGTGTACTCCTGCGTCCAGTCCGTGAACGACAGGGTGAGCTGTAGTTCGTAGGGGTCGAACCAGTCCGCGGCGAACCCCGCCAGCACCGGCGAGACGGTGGCGGCGATACCGGACACGAGCGCATTCACGGCCAGGTACGAAGCGCCTCTGCCGTACGGCGCGGTTTTCATGGCGAGGTTGTTTGCGCAGAGGGCGACGCCCGCGGTGGACATCCCCGCAATCACGTGGATGGCAATCAGCAGGGGGATGCTCAGGATATGGCGGTCGGGCAGGGTCGTAAACGGCCAGAACAGAAAGCTGATGAAAAACAGGGGCACCGAGAATACCAGCACGGACTTGTTGGTGAACTGTTCGGAAAGCCGGCCCCACAACCCGAAAAACAACACGTTGGTGATCTGGCTCACGACCGAAAGCGCAAGCACCCAGGTCATGTTGAGCCCGATGCGCTGCAGGAGGTACACGGTGAAGAACGGAGCGGCGAAGTTCACCGCGGCGCCCCAGCACGCCAGGAACGTCAGCAGGTTGCGAAAATTGGTGTCGCGGAACGGCCGGGCCAGCAATTCCCAGATCGGCACGTGCTCGGCCTTGGGCATCGCGGGTTCGGGCGTGCTCCCTATGAAGAAAACGGACACCATGCCGGCCAGCCCCGCCAGGGAAAAGACGATCGTATACGCGCCCGCCGGATTGGTGAAATGTTCGCGGTACTGGTCGATGGCCACGCCGCCCAGAAGGCTCAGCAGCGCGCCCAGAGCCGTGCTGAACGTCAGGCGCCGCGCGAAGAAGCGTCCCATGCGCTCTCCCGGGATCAGGTCGCGCAACCACGAGCTGAACGCGCATCCGGCAAACGCCCCGATCCCGTAATGGCATGCCAGAAACAGCAGGAACAGAGGGATGCGGTAGTTCTCCGGGGCAAACCACGGCAGCATCGCGATGGCAAACAGGGCGCTGCGGCTGATGATGGCCGTGACCATCGTGATGACCTTGCGCATGCGGACGCCTTCGACGACGAAGATCGCGGGAATCTGCAGCATCTGGGCGAGTGGCCCTACCGCCGCCAGCATGCCGATCACCGTGTTGCTGCCGCCCAGGATCAGCGCGAACGCGACCAGAAACGGCCCCGTGGAGAGGACCATCATGGTCTGGCCGAACATGCCATCGTACACCAGCCGCGACAGGGCTTTTTCGATGTCCGTTTCGGCCAGTTCAGATTTGGGTTTGATCCATTGAAACATGTGCGCTGCTAACGTATCAGGGCTTGCCTGTTCAACTGCCGGTCACTGGACACAGGGCGCGGAAACGCTATCTTACGCGGTCATCCGGCCATTGACAAGACGGTCAACAAGAGGAGCAAAACCGTCAGAACCACGACGGCATAGCCCACTACCAGGGCGGCAACAGCGAGCGGATAGCCGCCGTACCGCTCCGGGTCGCGCCGGATTCTCGACAGCGCCATGTGCCCCAGCACAATCGCCGGGAGGGCCAGCAATCCGCAGAAGAACGGGCTGGCGATGGCCAGGATAATGCTGGCCAGGGCCAGGGGATGGATCTGCCCGGCCGCGGGCATGACCGGGGGCGCGGACGGCATCTGCCGCATGCCGCGCTCGGTCACGGGCATGAACACCGGGGCCGGCGATCCCGGAGGAGCGCTGCCTGCGGCTTGCCCACCGGCGCCGGGCGCGGATTCCACCGCCTCAAAACCGCCGGGCAGGCCGGCGATTCCGGGGACCCGTGCCTGCGTGGGAAACGCCTCACGCACTTCAATCCAGTCGGACATTCCCGCCTGCCAGAGCAGGTCGTCGGGCCGCAGTTCGCCCGAGGCCATCATCCGCTGGATATCCTCCTCGCCGACGGGACCGTGCTGCTCTTCGTCAACAAGGTAATACCAATTTGACATGACGCGTATTCCCCCCTCTCAGTGCCGGCGTTCACGGCACCCATTCTGTACCGGGCCCTGCACTGTGTCAACCCGCGCCGCGCAGACGCCGCGATGTTCGCCGGAGGGCCGCGCCGAGCCCGGGTCTCAGCCGCTCACGCGCCTTCGGCGGCATTCGGCCAGGGCGATGGCCGCGCTGACCGAGGCGTTGAGCGAGGTGATGGCTCCGGTCAGGGGGATGCACACCAGGAAATCGCAGGTTTCCTGGACGAGCCGCCGCATGCCTTCGCCCTCGCTGCCAATGACCAGCGCGATCCTGCCGCCCAGATCGGCCTGCCAGAGCGTCTGGGGCGCGTCCGCGTCAAATCCCGCCACCCAGAACCCCGCCTCTTTCAGCGCGCCCAGGGCCCGCGCGATGTTGGTCACTTCGACCAGATCAATGTATTCCATCGCCCCCGCGGCGCTCTTGAGCGCGGCCGCGGAGAGGGGGGCGGCATGGCGTTTCGCGAACAACACGCCGTGGGCGCCCAGCGCGGACGCCGAACGCACAATCGCCCCGAAATTGTGCGGATCCTCGATCCCGTCCAGCACCACCGCGACCGCGTCGGCCGGCAACGTCTGCGCAAGCCACGCCGTTTCAGTCAGGAGCGGAAGGGGATCCGCCTCGAGCACCACCCCCTGATGAACCGTGCCCTCGACGAGCTGGTCCAATTCGTTGCGGGGCCGTTCTTCGACGGGAATGCCGGCCGCCGCGTCGAGAATGTCGCCGACGCCCCTCGCCGACGGCAACACAAAAAGCCTGCGCGCAGTGCGTTTGCCTGCGCGCAGGCATTCCAGCACGGGGATGCGTCCTGCAATGCGCTGTTTCACGGCGGTCCTACTGGATCTCGCCCAGGCCGTGGACTTCCTGAAGTTTGTCGATACGCAGCTTGAGCACGTCCTGCGACGGCACGCGGTCATCGAGCGCGTGAATGTTATCGGCGTGGAGCTGGTCGAGGATCGCTAACGCCTCGCTGATGCGGTCCATTTTCTCGAGGCACTTGGCCATCCGGTACTGGTTGTACCAGTAATTGGCCCCCTGGGGATACATGGTGGACGCGTCCGTCAGGACCTCGAAACCCTTCTCGTAGCGGAATGTCTTGATGAGAAACCCGCCCAGGGTCGACAGGCCTTTTTCATTCGCCTGATCGACTTTCGCGTCCTGCCCGGGCGTGACCGACGTAAACTTCTTGTGCATGAAATTGATGCCCGCACTGCTGAACAGCCAAAACACGCCGATGACAACCAGAATGATGATAGGCCATTTGAAGCGGCTGAGATCCATGATGTCCTCCCGGCGCAATGCGCCTGCTTCTTCTCGGGATGATGTCCTCCGGTCCGCTAAGTCATTGTTATCATAGCACATCCTGGGCGCAGCCATGGATTATCCGCGCCACACCGCCTCGCCAGCCGACATCCCATCCCCCCGGGGATCGCCATGGGGGGCACGCCCGATCTACCGAGGACGCGTGCCGCAGAGCGCCGCCGCATCATCAGCCGTTTCTCCGGGTGACGCCGATCCCATCGTGGGAATCCGGGCGGCGGCTGGGCTACAATCGCGCCCAGGGAGGTCCGGTATGATGCGTATCGTTGCTCTTGTGCTGATAGCGGGAGGATGGGGGCTCATGGCCGCGGCGGAACCGTTTCTCGAGGCCGATGACATGGCGTTCTTGCGCGAACTCACCGCGGCGGTGCTGGACGCCTCGCGCGTCGCTCCCGGCACGAAAGTGGGCGGCATCGGCCCGAATGTGACCGGCGGCACCGTCATCCGTCCCGGCGGACGCGACTGTTATCCGGCCTTCTGGATCCGGGACTATGCCATGTCGATCGACAGCGGGCTGGTCAGCGTCGAGGAACAGCGCCACATGCTGCTTCTGACGGCGCGGCATCAACAGGACGAGCGGTGGGCGCTTCCCAGTGGAAGCGTGGTGCCGCCGGGCGCGATCGCCGACCACATCAGTTTCGGCGACAAACCAATCTATTACCCCGGCACCCTGGAGGATTATGCAGGCCAGGGCGGCGAGCGCTGGGGAATTCTGCCCGCCCTCGACGACCACTATTTCTTCATTCACATGGCCGCCTGTTACGTCGAAGCCACGGGAGATACGGCCATCCTGTCCGAAGAAGTGCGCGGCAGGGAGCTGCTGCGCCGGCTCGAAGAGGCCTATGCGATGCCGCCCTCGCGGCCGGACACGGGGCTGGTGTACGCGGACACCGATAACCGGGGCGTTACTTTTGGATTCGTCGATACGGTGACACATACCGGCGACCTGCTGTTCTGCTCGGTGCTGAAATACCAGGCCGCGCGCGAACTGGCTGCGCTCTACGCCGAAATCGGCGACGGCGAAGGTGCGCAGGACTGCCGGGACCGCGCCGAGACGCTCAAGCGGGCAATCGACGTTACCTTCCCGGCGGTGGACGGCCTCCTCCGCGCCTCGACGGGCGCGAGCGCGCAGCCCGACGTCTGGGGAACCGCCTATGCGGTGTATGTCGGAGCGCTGACGCCCGGGAAGAAGGCGGCGGCGTGCCGCGCGCTGGCGAACGCCTACGACGCAGGCACGCTCGCCTGGCGCGGCAATATCCGGCACGTCCGCATCACCGACGACTTCAGCGATGCGACGATGTGGGAACGCGCGCTCGCGGCGAAAAACACCTACCAGAACGGCGCGTACTGGGGAACGCCCGTGGGTTGGGTCGTCTATGCCATCGCCCGGATCGACCGGCCGATGGCTGCGCGGCTGGCGCGCGAATACCTCGCCGAACTGCGCGAAGGCGATTTTCGCAACGGGCCCGAATCCGGCTCGCCCTGGGAATGCATGCATCCCGACGGCAACCACCGCCAGAACCCGGTCTATCTCACCAGCGTATCCTGCCCCCTGGCGGCGTTTGTGCGGCTCGATCGCGAAGGGGCCGCCCCCTGACCGCCACCGTGTGCCGGACAACGGGCGGCGTCAACCGTCCCCGAAGGTCAGGCGCCAGGCGTCGTTCACCACGGGCCAGGTGTTGCCCGCGATGACCCACAGGCTGTTTTCGTAAACGTAGCAGGTGGGTTCGTGGCGCGGCGCGAACGTGGTCCTGGCCTCCAGCTTCGTCCACAACGTTCCGTCGCGGGTGTGCCAGACATCGCCCAGGTTTGCGCTGTTCGCGTTGTCGAAGCCGCCGATGATCCAGAGTTCGCCGGCGTAGGCTCTTGCGATGGACCACATGCGCGGGGTCCAGGGGGCGTGTTCGAGCACGCGCTCCCACGTCGCGCCGTCCCGCGAGGCCCACACGTCGTTGTGGGTCGTATACTGGGGGTAACTCTTTTCGGGCGGGTCATTCGGCTGCTGGGTGTAGCCGCCCATCAACCACAGCTTTCCCTCAAACACCGCTACGGCACTGGCCGTTCGGTTTCCGTACGGAGCGTTTTCCGTCGCACAGGTCCAGGCGGCCCCATCGGTGGACCACCACACATCGGCGCCGCTGCCCAGGTGCCACATCCGTCCGTCGTGCACCACCACCTCGCCGTACCCGCGCACGCCCAAGGGCGTTGTTTCCGCCACGCGGGTCCAATCGACGCCGTCGGTCGAGGTCCACACTGAACCCTTGATGGCCCACATTTTCCCGTCATAGACGACCATCTCGCTGTAGCCGTCGTAGGGCGTCGCGCCGTTCACCAGGGACCACGCCGCTCCGTCCGTGGAAACCCACAGGTCGCGGGAGAGGGTGTTGTCGTGGTAGTAGCCGTTGCTCAGCCACATTTTGTTGTCATACACGAGGTCTTCCGCGGTGTCGCGGGGGCTGAACGCGGCCTCCCTGGTTATGAGGGTCCACGCGGCGTTTGTGAAGTCCGGTCGCCCGGCGCCGGGCGGCGGTTCCTGCGCTGTTGCCGCCGCCCACGAAACCAGGCACACGATGCATGCCACGTGAAAACGCGTTCGCATTGGTCATCCTCCAGACATGAGAAAGGCGGGACCCGGGGAGAAGGTCCCGCCTTCACCTTACCACAAAGCCGGGAGGGGGGTGTTAGAGAGGGGGTTTGGGGGTTCCGGCCTGCGGTGTGTCGGGGGCTGTGAGTTCCTGAATCAACTGCGCCTTGTCGAACGCGCCCACGAACCGCGCCACTTCACGGCCGCCGCGAAACACGATCGACGTGGGCAGGTATTGAACCGCGTGCTCCTGCGCCAATTCAGCATTTTGATCCGTGTCCACTCCCAGGAACACTGCCGCGCCGGAGTGGTTGCGGGCGAGTTCATTGACGGTCGGGCCCACCTGGCGGCACGCGCCGCACCATGACGCGTGGAAATACGCGAGCACCGGTTTCTCCGATGCGCTGATCTGTTCTTTGAACTGCGCCGCCGAAGTTACCTCCACGATGCCGGAATCCGCCTCGATGACCGGTCCTGACGGCGGCGCGAACGCAAACGCGATCAGCAGTCCCATCAAACCGCCGTAGATGGCCCCGCGCCGCGGATTGGTGGTCAGGGGGCACCCGCCGGTCTCACACGACCGCGTGCTTCCCATGACGGCGCCCAGTCCCGCGCCCAGAGCCACAGCCAGGCCAATTCGCAGTATCGGTACGACCATTTTCTCGACTCCTTTCCGGAGCGCCTCGTTGTGCCTGGTTGCCGACTGTCCAAACCATATAGAAATGCCCGGGAGCGGGGATTTATTTCCGGGGGTCAGGCGGGCGCCACATTGACTACAATTAGACGTCAACGCCTACGCGTTTACGAATGGACACGTCCCCGTTGGGCAGCTTCCGCCGCTGCGGCCCCCCGTACATACAGAGGGACGCGACACCATCCGCTCGGTCTCCGGGCTGCCACACTGCCTGCAGTGCGGCGTTTCCGCCGATGCGCTGCGCATCAGCACCTCATCGATGGCGTTACATTCGTTACACTTGATCGAAAAAATCGGCATCTTTTCTGCTCCTCCTGCGCTTTGTTCGGACACCTTATCAGAGTAGAGCAATTCCGGGGCCAAGTCGCGTTTTTCGCACGGTTTACCTTTTTAAAATATGGATTATCAATGACTTACTGTGATGCTGCGGCAGGCGGGAACAGTGAATCCACTGTCGGAGAATCTTCGGTAGAGAAACGTTACAGAGCGTTGCGTATCGTTGCGCAACATCCTATCTGGCCGGGGTAACGGTTCCGAAGGCCTCAAGGTCTGGTTCAATGGCTTCCGAATCGCCTACGACCACGATGCTGAGGCGGGAGGGATCCACCTGTTCCCGGGCGACGCGCTGGATGTCTTCCGGGGTCACCGCGGCATAGGCCGTGTGCGCGCGGGACAGGTAGTCGGGGGGCAGGCCCATGAATTCGAGGTACCACAGCCAGTTGATGGCATCGGCGAAGGTCTCCAGATCGAGAACGGCGCGCCCGGTGAGGTGGGAGGCGGCCCGCTGGAGCTCCTCCGGGGACGGGGGAACGGTGCGCATGCTCTCGAGCACGTCCAGCATGGATGCCAGGGCATCGCGGGTCTGCTCCGTTTGCGTTGAAACGCTGCTCGCGAAATAGCCCCCGTGTTTGAGAAAGGTGAATCCCCCGTAGGCGCCGTAGGTGCGGCCCTGCTCGCCGCGAAGGGTCATGTTGAGTCGGCTGCCGAACGATCCGCCGTAGACCTCGCTGAATACCTGCGCGGGGAAGAAATCGGGATGGTCCGGGCCGAGGGCGATCTGTCCGATGCGGATCTGGCTCTGCACGGCGTCCTGCACATGGGCGAGGTACACGCGGGTGGGTTGCGGGGGCGGCGCATCGGGCAAGGAGGCGTCCCGGCCGTCGGAGGACGCGGTCCAACCGCCGAACGCCTGTTCCGCCCACTGGAACGCGGTCTCGGGCTCGACGTCGCCGCCGAGGTACAGGACGGCGGCGTCCGGGCGCGCGATTGTCCGCCACCATTGGGCCAGGCGGGTACGGTTGAGGTTACGGACATCGCTCGGGCCGCCGGTGGCGGGCCGGGCGTACGGATGAGCCTGATAGAGCCGGCGGCGCAGCTCGATGTCGGCGCGATAGGCCGGGTCGCTGTGGGCATAGCGAAGCACCACGCGTTCCCGGCGTTTGAGCTGACGCAATTCCTTGCGCGGGAACGCCGGGGAGGTCGCCAGTTCGGCCAGCAGCTCAAGACAGTCCGGGCCGGTCTCGCTGAGTCCGCTGACGGCGAGCATGGCCGCGTCCATCACGGCCACCTCCTGCACCATCAACGCGTGCTGTTCGATGAACCGGGCGAGTTCGCCGGCGGAGCGCGATTCGGTTCCTTTTCTCAGCATTCCCAAGGCGAGGCTCGTCGCCCCCGGCCGGGTTTCGGCCCAGGGTCCGGTCGTGAAACCCATCGCGGCGAGGAACAGCGGCGATTCGCTGTCGGGCGTCACCACCACGGTCAGGCCGTTGGCGAGGACGCGTTCCTGAGCGGGCACGCTCGGGGCGTCCGGAATCGCGTCGTTGAGAGGCGCAGCGGCAGGAAAGTCCGCGGGACGTTCCCACGCGGCTTTGCACCAGGGGGTTTCGGGGAAGGGCGAGGGCGCCAGGTCGGCGTCCGCGCCGGGTTCGTAGTGGAACTGCCGGTCGGGCAGGACCCGGACGCGGGTCCGCCGTTCGGCGACGAGATAGGTGGAAGCGACCCGGCGCAGATCTTCGGCGGTGATGGCATCGACGAGCGCCGCTTCGCGATTCACCCACGCGGGGTCGCCGTGCAGGATGGCCGCCTCGCCAAACTTCCACGCGCGCTGCTCGACGGTGAGGCATCCCGAGACGGCCGCGCGCCGGAACTGGTATTTCACCTTTGCCAGTTCGTCGCCGGTTGGGCCGTTCTGCTGGAAATCGGCGATGTGGCGGTCAAAGGCGCGGAACACCGCGTCACCCGGCCTGCCCAGGGGATTGAGCTTGCCGAGATAGTAGCGCACGGGGTGCAGCGCCCCGACGAAGCCCGCCACGCCGTCGTGTTCCAGGCAGAAGTCCTGAGTCAGGAGCAGAACGCACAGACCGCGGTCGCGCACGAGGTCGCGGTGTATCCGGCTGTCCTCGCCCTGCGCCAGGAGCCACAACGCCATCCGTAAAGGAATCGCGTCGGGGTGGCTGGCGGGGACGCCGCGGTAGATGCAGCCCGCAAGCGGCACGGGGCCGAGGCGTTCAGGAAGGACCAATTCGCGTTCGGCGGTTTGAGGGGGTTCACCCCCCCGGTGGCGGGGCGGAACGGGTGCCCGCGGCATCCAGCCGAAATGCCGCCGGGCCGCCGCGAGCGCGGCCTCATGCGTCACAGCCCCGGCAATCACGAGCGTGGCGTTGTTGGGCACGTAGTAGGTGTCCCAGAACCGGCGAACGTCGGCGGGGGTGGTCGCGCGCAGGTGGGCGAGCTTGCCGATGGGCAGCCAGCGGTACGGGTGGTGCTGGAACAGCCCGGCCATGACGCGTTCGGGCAGGGTGCCGTAGGGCGCGTTGAGATTCGCGGTGCGGCGCTCTTCTTCGACGACGCTGCGCTCGGTCTCGAAGGCGTCGTCGCGGATGTCCAGGAACGCCATGCGCTCGGCTTCGAGCCAGAGGGCAAGGTCGAGCTGAGTCGCGGGGACGGTGTTCACGTAGGCGGTGTGGTCGAAATAGGTGTAGGCATTGTTTTCGCCGCCCACGGCATGAATGAGGTCGCCGTGCTGATAATCGCCGACGGCCGCGCTGCCCCGGAACATCAGGTGCTCGACGAGGTGGGCCATGCCCTGGCGCGTTTCAGGTTCGTCTTTCGAGCCCGCGTGGTACCACACCTGAACCGAAACCAGCGGGTTTGAGAAGTCCTCGTGGGTGACCACGGTCAGGCCGTTCTCAAGACGCGCCTGGCCCAGGTTCCAGACCCGGTCTTCCGCCGCGGCGGCACGGGCCGCGGCCAGGCCCGCCAGCGCGCTCAGGCCCGCCAGAACGATGGTTTTCCACAGGGCTCTCATCATGCGGTCCAACCGGTCCGGTGCTCGCTGCGCGGTCCGTCTCATGCTACGGCGCGGCGCAGTAGTCGCCGGCGGAGAATGCGGCCAGGTCGTCGAGCACCAGGTCGGCCAGCGACACGTCCTGGCGAGGCCGGTCGGCCCGCGACAGGGCGACACAATGCATGCCGGCGGCCTTTGCTGCCTGGACGCCGACCCGGGAATCTTCGAATACCAGGCATCGCGCGGGCTCGATCTCGAGGCGTTCGGCCGCCAGCAGAAAGCAGGTGGGGTCGGGTTTCCCGGGGGAATAATCGTCCGCGGCGAGAAAGAAACGGATGTCCTGCCGGATGCCCATGATGTCGATGCCGTCGTTGACGCCGGCGGTGTTTGAGCCCGACACGATACACACGGGGTAGTCCCGGGCCAGTTTCCGCAGCAGTTCGATGGAGCTGTGGATGCGGATGTCGCGCGTGTGGCGCAACGCTGCGAAGATGGGATCCACCACCGAGACAAATTGCTGGTATCCCAGGCCAAACCCCGGGAAACGCCGGCGGATCTCCTCGTAGATGTCGTGCCAGGATACGCCGTATACGATGTCGATGGCTTCCTCGTGCGATACCGGAAATCCGAAATCGATCAGGCACTTCTTGACCGCCTCGACCCAGAGAATCTCCGAGTCCAGCAGTGTTCCGTCCATATCAAAGATGTATGCGTCAATCATCGGGTGAAAGGGTCCTTGCAGATGCCGTATTTCGCCGGCGCTCATCATAAAGAACGCGCCGGACCGGCGCAAGACACGGCGGCTGCGATGGCAGCGCCGGGGCGCCACCCGTTCCCTGAATTTGCCACGGCGCCCTGGAGTTGCCTACGATGCCCGCGCGCCGGCCGTTATCCTGATGTATGGGGAATTGAGTGAAGATCCTGATTTGCACAGCCGATTACCCGCCGCTTGACGGGGACATGAGCACGGTGAGCGCGCGCCTTGCGCGTGCCTTGGCCGCGCTGGGCCACGACGTCGCCGTGGTGGCGCCCCGGTTCCCCGGCATAAAGGGGACTGACGCCGCCGAACCGGCGGAGGTGGTTCGATATCGCGGATACCGATCGGCCTGGCTTCGGCTGATGCCGATGCTGGTCACCTCCTGGAGGTCTGCGCGCGGGTGCGATGCGGTGCTGGCGCTCAATGTGGCCTCCGGGGGAGTCTGCGCGATGCTCCTTCGCGCTATGCGCGGCACGCCGTACGTGGTGTTTGCCTGCGGGCATGACGGCATGACATTACGGAACGCACCCGTTCTGGGCGGGCTGTTGCGCCGGGTCTATGCCCGGGCGAAGGCGATTGTTGCCGATAGCGAGTTTACCCGCGGGAACCTCGTCAATTGCGGCGTGGACGCGGACCGGATTGACGTGGTGTGGCCCGGGGCGGACCCCGGCGTACGCGTCGACAAAGCGCGTGTTGACGCCGCGCGGTACGACTATGTGCTGGACGGCAGCCGCGTCATCCTGTCGGTGGGCCGTTTGAGCATGCGCAATAATCACGTGGCGTTGGTGCGCGCGTTGCCCGGGATTTTGGAACGCGTGCCCAACACCGTTCTCCTGATCGCGGGACGTGGGCCCTGCATGGGGACGCTCTGCCAGGAAGCGCGCCGTCTGGGCGTGCGCAACCAGCTTGTTCTGCCGGGGGAAGTCGGTGAAGCGCGTCTTGCGGCGCTGTATGCGGCGTGCGACGTATTTGCGCTGCCGGCCGGCGTTGGCGGGGGAGAGCAGGCGGACGGACTCGGTCTGGCCGTGAGCGAGGCCCACGCGCATGCCAAACCCGTGGTGGCGGGGAATTCAGGCGCGGCGCCCGAGCTGGTCCTCGACGGCGAAACAGGCCTTCTGGTTGAATCCGACGAGCCCGGCGCCATCGCGGGGGCGCTCCTGCGCATGCTCGAAGACCCCGGCCTGGCCGCGCGCCTGGGCCGGAATGGCCGGAAACGCGTCGAGGACGTATGGAACGGGGCCGCATTCGCCCGGCGGGTGGCGGCGATTCTTGAACGTCCGGCATGAAAGGTCCCGGAACGGGCCTGCTTTTCCGGCAACTGCCGCGGGAGCGCTTGATCTCGGCGGGGGCGAATGCGTATAAGATGATCTTCCTGACGGACAACACCGGAAGCATCAACTGGACAGAGGCGCGCCATGAGCAACACGCAGTTAATCGTAGGTTTACCGGCCGGTTCCCTCGCGGATCCCAACCGCGGCGGGAGCCTGATCGAATTGCTCAAGCGCGCCGGGTTTCCGGCCCGGGGCTACGACAAGGGCGGCCCAAGCTGTTTCCCGTTGACGGCGTTTCTGGTCGGATGGGACGGGCGGCCCCAGGAGTTCGGGTCGCAACTGGCGGTCGGCGAGATCGACATCGCCATCGGCGGCGACGACTGGGTCCGCGAACGCACGCTTGAATTCAAATACGAGTACGAGCGGGAGATCACCCTGAAAAAAGTGCTGTCGCTCGACCGGGGCAAGGTGCGCATTGTCATCATCGGCACCCGGGGGACGGCCGCCGGCGGTGACGCGTGGCTTAAAACGCTCTTGTCGGCCAAACCCCTGGTGACCATGGTGTCGGAAATGCCGTATCTGGCGCTCGAATGGTTTCGGGGAAGGGCTGAGGCGCTGGGTTTCGGCGCGTCGCACCAGCAGTTCTCTGTCCAGAAATTCAAGACCCCGCCCCGGATCGACCGCGGCATCGTCATTTATGAAACCTGGGGCAAGACGGAGGCCAAGGTCAAGAACGGCTCCGTCGATTTCGGCCTCGAGATTACCCAGACAGGCAGCGCCATCGAGAACTACGGATTGTGCGTCCTCGATGAGGTGATGACCTCGGAAGCGGGGATCTGGGCGTGTTCCTCGCTGCGCGACCAACCCGAAAAATACGACATCGCGCGCATGTTCCTGCTGAACCTGTACGGGTCCATCTACGCCGAAGACAAGGTGCTGGTCACCTTCAACACCCGGAAAGAAGACTCGCAGACGATCCTCGACTACCTGCGCGACAATCGTCTGTTCGGGGAAGAGCCCACGATCAACGAAGGCGTGAACTACACCGAATACAGCATTGAGATGAAGGCCGACAGCGTTGACCTGCCGCTGCCCAGAGTGCGGTACGAGCTGGCCAAACTGGGAGCGACCAGCATTGAGACCATCCCGCTCGACTCCTCGATTCCCGGGCTGAGCGTTATCGATTTCTGAGGCCTCGGCCCCGGCCCGCCCTCCCTCTCGCCGGGCAGGATGCAGGCGATTCCCGGCTACGGTTTTGGCGGGCGGCCCAAAGGGCGGATTTCGAGTTCGCTGATCAGGGTCCCCGGAGCCGTGCGGAGAATGCCGGCGCAGGCCTGCCCCACCTCCTCGGGCGTGACCTTCCAGGAATGGCCGGCGTCCGCATCGTGGCGGTGCGACTGCGAGTCCACCGAACCGGGATAGACCACGGTGACCTTGATCCCGTACTCGCGCACTTCCTGCAAGAGCGACAGCGAGAACCCGGTCACGGCGAACTTGGTTGCGGCGTAGGCGCTGCCGCCGGGCAGTGGCACCTTGCCGGAAATCGAGGAAATGTTGATGATGTGGCCCCGCCGCTGCTCGCGCATCCAGGGTAATACGGCCCGGGTGGCATAAAACAGGCCGTGAATGTTGGTGTCAATCAGCGCGTGCCATTCTTCCATCGAGAGGTCGAACGCGTCTTTGCGGATGACCAGGCCCGCGTTGTTGATGAGGCCGTCCACGCCGCCGAGCTGCTCGCGCAGCGACGCAATGGCGGATTGCGTGGCCGACGGGTCGCGCAGGTCGCACACGGCGGTGTGGCAGATGCCGCGGGCGGCCTCGATCTCCGTCCGCAGCTCGTCCAGCAGCGTGCTGGAACGGGCGAGCGCGCCAACCTGGAAACCCTCCTTGGCCAGCGCGGTGGCGATGCCGCGTCCGATGCCCCTGCTGGCGCCGGTTACGATGATTTTCATGGGCTGTTCCTCGATGGATTACAGGGTGACCCAGTACCGTGAGACCTGCCTTCCCGAGCGGGGCGAAATGACGTAATTCTCCAGAATTCCGCCGTTCGTTTCGATGATCCGCGCCGAGCCGGTGTTACGGGTGTCGCACGTGATGAGGAGCCGCGTGAATTTGCCGGTTTTTCGCGCTTCTTCGATGGTGAGCGCGCACAGCCGGGTGCCGTAGCCTTTGCGCCGTTCCATCGGCCGGATGGTGTATCCGATATGGCCGCCTTCGATGCGTAACGCTCGCGACAGGCGGCGCCGCAAACGGCTCATCCCGATCAGACGCCCCTCGCCGCTCAGCAGCCAGAACGTGTCCGACCTCACCATGGCGAAGGGCAGGTGTCTGCCGTGAGCCAGGTCGTCGAGCTGTTGTACGTACACTTCAAACGACGCATTCCAGTAGGCGGGGAAGGCGGGATCCAGTTCTTCGCCCGCATCGCGGTATTCGTATGCCGCTTCAAGAAACAGCGCGCGGAGACCGGCGCTGGGCCGAACCAGGGCCGCCTGCGCGGGGGTATGGGCCGGCACCGCCACGTCAGGCGCCCGTCCGCACCAGGACTTTCCCAAACGGCCCCCGTTCAAGGTGGGCGAACGCCTCCGGCACGGATTCCAGGGGGAACACGATGTCGATGGGGGGCCTTGCACCCGCCGCGTCGAGGCGCGTTACGATCTGCCGCCAGGCCTCCTGCGCCTCTCCGGGGGTGTAGGCGCCTACGGCGACGCCTTCGACGCGCACGCGCTTGAACAGGAGGGTGCCCACGATCATCTGGGCCTTGGTCCCGGCCAGCAGGCCCACCAGTGCGATCCGGCCGCGTTCACGGCACAGATTGATGCTCGCCTGCAGGTACGGACCGGCCAGATTCTCGACGACCGCGTCCACCCGTCCGCCCCCGAGCGCTTCCTTCACCCGCATTTCGAGGCCGTCGATTTCCGCGTCCACAGCGATGTCCGCGCCCAACGTCTTGAGGCGCGCGCGTTTCTCCGCGCTGCGCGACAACGCCACGACTTTCGCGCCGAGAATTTTCGCGAGCAGCACCGACGCCGTGCCCACCCCGCCCGACGCGCCGGTAACCAGCACCGTCTGCCCGGGTTCGAGAGCGGCGGCGTCGACGAGGGCTTGCCACGCGGTCAGAAACACCAGCGGGGCCGCCGCCCCCTCCTCTTCTTTCCAGCCCGCGGGCAGGGGCGCCAGCGACGCCTCCGGCGCCGCCACGTATTCGGCCAGGGTCCCTTCACGCGTGACGCCGATCTCGCTGCGCAACACCACCACTGTGTCGCCGGCGCGGAACCGGCCGCTGTCTCCGGGCTTTTCCACCACGCCGCAGCCGTCCCGGCCGACGGCGAAGGGGGGCGTGCCGGGGCGGGGATACTGGCCTTTCACGAGATATGCATCCGCCGGGTTCAACGCCGCATAGTGCAGCTTGACCAGGGCCTCGTTCGGCGCGGGTTTCGGGATGGGGATGTCGTCCATCCGCAGGTTCCCGATGTCGCCAAACTGATGAAACCGCCACGATTTCATGAGCGCAATCCCTCCATTCGCATTCCATTCTGCGCCGGAATCCGGCACACGTCAATACAGGCCGCCTGAGGCAACGGGCACGCCTTTTCGCCTGTTTTCAGCGAATTTTCCGCGCTCTTCGCGACGCCTGACGCCCGATTATTCCCGGAACGCAAACGCGAAGAGTTCAGCGTCGCGCAGTGCGAACCGCACCACGACCGGTTTGCCGCGCAACGACGACACATCGGCCTGGCCGCCCCACGCAACCGCGTGACGGAGGTTATCGCCCTGGATCGCGTCCGACGCTTCGAAACCGGGATAGGGCGTCCCCGCGGCATCGCACAGCGTCACCGTGAGGGCGCCCGTGACGCGCGCGTTGACCTCCATGCGTCCGCCGGCAAACGCGAGCGGCACCGTGGTCAGGCTGCCGCCCTCGGCGGGAGCGTCCACCGACACAAACCGGTCCAGGTCCCAGATGGCCAGGCCGAGCGAGCCGGTATACTGCGTGCCGCGTCCGGTGCCTTCCGCGCGATAGAGGCAGGGCGTGCCGTGGGTGTAGTTCGAGCCGCCATAGTAGAGCCAGACCTCGTCGCCCACCCGCAGCGCGCGCGCCTGGGTGCCGAAGAAGCCGCAATCCCATTCCCCGACCTTTCCGCGCGGCACGCAGGGCTGCCGGAAGGGCCGTTCCCAATGGACCAAATCGCGCGAGGCCGCCAACTGCAGTTCGCCGGGGCCTTCCTGGTTGCCGTACCGCGCGTTGTTGTTGATGGTGAACATCCAGATGAACGCCAGGGTGCACGATTCGGCCGGATACGCGCCGATGCCGTAGAACTCCGTGCGCATGAGCGCCGGCTCGTCCGGAACGTCCAGGACCGGGCGCACTTCCTCGATCCGCGCCAGGCTCCCCGCGTCATCGCGGAGATCCGGCGTGAAGACCAATTGGGGTTCCGACCAGGTGCGGAAGTCCGGGCTTGTGGTGAGCCAGAACACCCGCCGCTCGAACCCGCGCACGGTATGGGCGATTTTCGGGAAGGCCACGTAGCATCCGCGCTGCTCGTCATAGTAGCCGGTGACCACGTCCGCGCCCGGGGCGATGCGGGACTCGCTGAATCGGGTCCAATGGATGCCGTCGGGCGAGACCCACGTGTGGTATCCGTGATCCTGGGCGTCCTGGTTGTGGCCGATCATCTTGTACCGGCGTGCGGGATCCGGGTCGTGGACGTCCTTCATGACCGACGGCAGCAGGATGCCCTCGGCGATGACGTTATGCCGAGGGTGCTTTGCCGACTTCACCTCGCCGATCAGCGGCTTGTCCCAGTGCACGCCGTCCTGGCTGGTGGCGTAATAGAGGCCCAGACGGGGAAACCCCTCGCGTTCTTCGGCGTAGTACCACATCTTGAAGAGCTGTTCCTGCTCGTCGTAAATGACGTTCCCGTAGATTTCGACCCGCCAGCCTTCCCATGGCTGGTCGGCCTTCAGAATGGGGTTTTCGGGATGCGGACGCGCCGGATGGAGCGTGAATGCCACGTTATCCGCGGCATCTACCAGCACCTTGTCTACGAAGAGCTGCGATCGGCTCCCCACATCGAACGGCGATACCGCTCCGGAAGCGGCGAGGGCGGGGAGGCTGAGGAGGAGCAGGGCGGCTGCGAATCGTTCCATCGGGCGCGTGTTCATTTCTAAAACCTCTCCGTTCACCCCCGCCATCCACCGTCCATCCGGGGGGGTTGGGGGGTCACTATAGCAAACCCGCGAACCCTCTTGGCAAACGGGCTCCCATGTGTTATTCTAAGTGGGGTAAGTGTGTGGGTTTCGGAGTTCGTGGAAAGTAGACTGAGTGGGGCAAGATTTCATATCCCGCCGCGCGTTGGCGATTTCCAACTGCATGCATCAGGGCTGAACTGCCTTCCGTCTCTGCTACGACCATCCGGACAAGTCTCGACGTGAGAAAGGAAGCCTTGATGAACATCTATGTAGGGAATCTGTCGTACACGACCACCGAGAACGATCTGCGGAAGGCGTTTGAGGCGTACGGAACCGTGAGCGCGACGCGCGTCATCATGGACCGGGTCGAAAACCGTTCGCGCGGTTTCGGGTTTGTCGAAATGCCGAACAACAGCGAAGGCCAGGCGGCCATCCAGGCGATGGACGGCGCGGACCTGCAGGGCCGCACGCTGAAGGTGAACGAAGCGCAGCCGCGCGAAGACCGTCGTTCCCGCTATTAGCCGGTCCTGATTTTCAATATCACTTGTCTTGACGCCGGGTTCCCGGATATTGGGGGCTCGGTTTGTCTTTTTTGGGGGGGCGGGAGCTCGCCGAAGACGGCGTGACGCCTGCGCTACACTCGTCCGCCTGCATCAGCCGCCCGGGGGGAGTTGACAAGGCGGACGCCCTTTGCCCATAACACTGCGGGCGGGGCGCCGGAACAAGCGTGAATGGAAAGGCCGTTGCTGCATGTCCGTAAAATGGATTATCACCGATCTGGACGGATGCGTGAGCCCCGAGGAATCCGTGCCGTGGGCGCTGGAGCCGTTTGTTGAATTTGCCCGGCAGTCGCGTGCGGCGTCGGCGGGCGAATCCGATCTGGCGCCCTTGACCCTCTGCACGGGCCGTCCCCAGCCCTATGCCGAGGTGCTGATGAAGATTCTCGACATCCGCGCGCCGGCGATCTGCGAGAACGGGGCGGTGTTGTACTCGTTGCACGACAACTGGGCGCGGTTCGGGCCGGGCGTGACGCCGGAGAAGATCCACGGACTGCGGGCCGTGCGCGATTTCATTGAGACCGAACTGCTGCGCGAACACCCCGAAGCGGTGATGCAGTTTGGCAAGGAGGCCCAGCTTTCGGTGTTCTCGCAAGAGCCCGCGATTCTGCGCGCGATGCAGCCGCGCGTTGAACGGTTCGCCCGGGAGCATGGTCCCGACCTCATCATCAACTGTTCGCACTTCTACCTGAACCTGTCGCTCGCGGGGGTGGACAAGGGGAGCACGCTGCGGGCGCTCCTCGGCGAGCTGGGCGTGCAACGGCACGAGGTTGCCGGGATTGGCGACACGGTGGGCGATTTGCCGCTGCGCGAAGCGGTGGGTTTCTTTGCCTGTCCCTCGAATTCGCAGGAGGAAATCAAGGCCATTGCGGACTACGTTTCCCCTGAGCCGACCGTCTCGGGTCTGCTGGACATCCTGGCGCTGCCGGAGATGCGGCGCGGGTAAGAGCCGTGTGGAGGGTGATGTGATGGCGACGCGTGCGCTGTGTGCGGTATGTCTTGGAGGAATGGCCGTGTTCGCGTGGGCGGGCGAGGGGACGTCCGTGCTGCCGCCGCCGCGTCATGGCGGGGTGTATGTGGTGGCGCACCGGGGGGCGCATGAGGGCATCCCCGAGAACTCCCTGCCCGCTTGCCAGAAAGCCATCGAGCTCGGGGTGGACTTCATCGAGGTGGATGCGCGGCAAACCAGGGACGGCCAGTTCGTCAACGTCCACAACAGCGCCGTCGATGCCTATGCCGAAGGCGCGGCGGGCGCGGTGCGCGACCTCACCCTGGCTGAGCTGAAAGCGCTGGACATCGGAACGCGGGTGGGCCCGGAATGGACGGGCACGCGCATCCCCACCGTCGACGAGGTTCTCGCGCTGTGTAAGGGCAAGGTGGGCATCTACATGGACTTCAAGGAGGGTTCGTGGGAGGCCCTGCTGGCGCTGGTGAAGCGGCACGGCATGGAGCAGCAGGTGCTGTGGTATGCCCCGCCATGGAAGCTCAAGAAGATCCGGGAGGCCTGCCCCGAGTGTATCATCATGCCCGATCCGGGACTCGAAGCGAACCTGAAACCGCTCCTGGAGGAGTTCCGCCCGAAAGTGGTCGCGGCGGTGTGGAAACACTATTCCGAGACCTTCGTGAAAGCGTGTCACGAGGCCGGGGCCATCGTGCTCGTGGACGAACGCGATCCGTCGTGCTGGGAACAGGCCCTGGCGTGGCGTTCCGACGGCATCCAGACCGACCATCCCGCGGAACTGGTGGCGCTGTTAAAAAAACGGGGCCGGATTCAGTAGCGGCCGTATTCCTCGATCAGTTCGCGCATGCGGTGGATGCGCGATTCGTCGGCGCCGGGAGGAACCTGGTCGCCCGCGTTGGCGATCAGGCGCGGGCTGGTGTGCCGCAGGTCAAGCCATGCGAGAACGGCCGTGTCAAACACCGCCGCATCAATCTCCGGCAGCCACAGCTGCGGAGGAACGCCTCCCGAGAGGATCATGGCGGGTCCGGCTTCGTCGCGGCAGTCGCGGGGCGCGAGATCACCGGGTTGCGACGGCGTCACCGCGTCCGCGCAATCGGCGCCGATATCGCGGAACATGCCCAGCGCCCCGCGCAGCCGGCCGTCGATGTGCACCGCAACGCATTTGCCGGCCCGGTGCAACCGCGCGATGGCCTCGGCATAGTACGGCCTGGACCATTCCTCGAAAAAGGCAGGCGGCTGGATATCGCTCGAGAAGTTGTCTCCCATGATGATGATTTCAGCGGGGGACTCCGCGAGCAAGTCGACGCAGTCGAGCAGGTTGGCGTTCACGGCATCGACGAACACGCGCACCGCGTCGTGCATGTCGAACGTGGCGTAGATGGCGCCCTGCACGCCCATCCAGTAATTGAGCAGGTGGCCCATCGCGCTGTATCCCGTGGGCACGTAGATCACGCCGTCGTCACCGACGGCCCGGGCCCATTCGTGGTAGCGTTCCCAGTGCGGGGTGTAGGTGCGCCGGGACAGGGCGTACCGGAGAATGTCCAGGTCCCGCTCGGATTCAAGCGGCCAGTTTACGATGCCCCAGGCATAGTTTTGCGGTTCCCAGCGCCGGGTGCGCGCGATGGTTCCGAGCGGCGTCTCGATGGTCCATGTGATGGCGCTTCCGTCGGGTGATTTGAGGGCGGACGCGGTGACGTCGCCGGGATAGTGCACGTCGTAGAAAGACGGCAGCTGGGGAAGGTAGAAACCGGCGCCCGCCTCCCTGTGATACGCGAGGAGGCCGGTCTCCGGTTCGTTGTGGACGGTGCTCAGGTCCCAGGGTATTGCATGCTTGTGATAGAACCAGTGGGACAGGTCGAGCATATATGGGACCACGTCGGGCGTGTGCCCCCGATAGACGGCCAGGATACGTTCGCGCAGGGTCATGAGCCCGCTCCTCTCGTTATGGCCGCCACAGGATACCTGAGCCGGAACCGGCTATCCAGACCGGCCCGGATTTGATTGAAGATGGCGCTTCCTGATAGTTTCTCTCCGTCTCCACACGCAGTGTCAATCGTCCACGCGCAGTCTCAGACACGGGGCAACCAAATGCGCGTCCCCATGCCTGCAGCCAATCCGGGAGAGAGGCCATGAAGTGTATTTCATCTGTCACAACGTGCCGCATCGTGTTTGGAACCCTCATTCTGACCGCCCTGTTGTCGGGCCTGCCGGCCGGGACCGCCGGGGCGGCGGCGCTTCGGCTGCCGGCGGTGTTCGCCGACCACGCGGTGCTGCAGCGAAACGCCCCCGTGCCCGTGTGGGGGTGGGCCGAGCCCGGCGAAATGGTCACCGTGGCCATCGCGGGTCAGACCGCGACCGCTACGGCCGATGCCGCCGGGCGCTGGCGGGTCGATCTGGCGCCGATGCCCGCCGGAGGCCCGCACCAGCTCGCCGTGTCCGCGCCGAGCGGTTCGAAAACCTTCTCCGACGTGCTGATAGGCGAGGTCTGGCTCGCGTCCGGACAGTCGAACATGCAATGGTCGATCAAGAATACGGACGGATGGGAAGACGAACAGGCGCGGTGCGCGAACGATAACATCCGGATCGCGATGGTGTTCCGCGAGCACAGCCCGCTTCCGCTGGAGGACCTGCGGGGATGGACGCCCTGGGCCCCGTGCACTGCCGAGACGCTGGCCTCTTGCTACAACGGGGAAGGGTTCTCGGGGGTGAGTTACTACTTCGCGAAATATCTCCAGGCGGGCCTGGGCGTGCCGGTCGGCATCATCAACACCAGCTGGGGCGGAACGCGAATTGAACCGTGGACCCCGCCCGCGGGTTTCGAGCCGATCCCGTCGCTGGCGGGTATCGCGGCGCACATCCGGGCCAATCAGCCCGGCAGCGCGGAATACCAGCAGGCCCTGAAGGACGCGCTCGCCAAGGTCGAGACCTGGCTTCCGGCGGCCCGGACCGCGCTCGCAAACGGCGCGTTTGCGCCTGCCCTGCCCACGATTGCCTCCGCATCGGCCCTGAGCAACGAATCGGCGCCCACCACCCTCTACAACGCGATGGTGGCGCCGCTGGTGCCCTACGCCAACCGGGGGTTCATCTGGTACCAGGGCGAATCCAACCGCGGCGAGGGCATGCTCTACCGCGACAAGATGGAAGCCCTGATCAACGGATGGCGCAGCGTGTGGAACGACGACGATCTCGCCTGCTATTTCGTGCAGCTGGCGCCGTTTAACTATGGCAACAATCCCGAGGCGCTGGCCGAGATCTGGGAAGCGCAAGCCGCCGCGGCGGAGATGCCCGGCGCCGGAATGGCGGTTGTCAACGATATCGGCAATCTGTCGGACATCCATCCCCGCAACAAGGACGACGTGGGCAAGCGGCTGGCCTGGCTCGCGCTCAACAAAACCTACGGGAAGACCGACATAGTGTGCGACGGCCCGGTTTTTGACCGGTTTGAGGTCGAAGGCAACGCCATGCGGGTGCACTTCAAACACGCGAAAGCGCTGAGCACGCGGGACGGCGCCGCGCCGGCCTGGTTCCAGATCTGCGGTCCGGATGGCGTCTATCATCCGGCGGCGGCCGCCATCGACGGGGCCAGCGTGGTGTTGACGGCGGCGGACGTGGCCACGCCCGTGGCGATGCGCTTCGCGTGGGATCATTGCGCCGAGCCCAACCTGATGAACGAAGCGGGGCTGCCGGCGTCAGCCTTCCGCGCGGGCAGCGTTCCCGTCGACGGGGCGTTGCGCATGAACGTGCCGGAGAGCGAGGGGTATGAACTGGTGTATGCCCTGGACCCCACCAACCTGGTCTATGAGAACGACAAGCCGCGCTACATCGAAGACCGGCATGCGGCGTTCGCGGGCAAGCGCATCGAGCGCGTGGCGTACTACCTGCAGCTCGCCGGCCCCGAGAATGCGGTGCAGTGGGTATTTACGGCGATGGACGCCTTTACGCAAGACCTTACGCATATCGGTGTGCCCCTTCCCGTTCCGGGCGCGCAGTACCAGCAGGACCTTGCGAACCTGTTCGTGAAGACCAACGTCGCCGGGCTGCCCAGCGGCGCTCTTCCCGGCGGCGCGCTCGAGCTGTGGGCCTGCAATTACGGCGCCCCGGCCGCGCGCAACCTGCCGGGCGCCGACAACGCCCGCTATGATTTCGACGATACGATGAGCATGGCCGTGAACCCCGGCTACGGGTGCCTGCAGGTTCACGATGTCCCATCGGGGACGACGCTTTTTGCCTTCAACAACCCGCGGGCCGGGCGCGGCGCCGATGTGGGTATCGGAAACTACTCGGGCCAGAACCCGGACTGGACCTTTGCGGGCAACGCCGGCAAGTACGCCGGTGGAACACTGCTCGTGCTGGTCAAAACCGCTTCCGAGTAGCCGGGACGAAAACCGCGCGCTCTCACGCCACGGCGCGCAGCACGATTACGGTTCGATGCGGATCTCCGCCCAGATGACTTGCTGTGCGGGCTGAGCCGTGGGTTGCTGTATGCGGATCTCGTTGTATCCGTCGCGCAAGGCTTCCAGGGGGCAGCGGAACTGGAGCGCGCGCACGACGCCGGGATACTGCCCGGGTTCAGGGCGATCTTCCAGGGCGTCGCAAGGCTGCCCGTTCACGGTGGCGTGGAAGACGGCGGCCTCGACGCCGTCCTGCGGGGCAAGCCCGGCGATGAAGGTGGCCGTTCCAGATGTGGGCGCGGGACCGGTATACAGGGGAAACGTGCCCCCGGCGTGTCCGTTCACGGGGAGTTTCGCCCCGGTGGGCATGTTCGCCGGCACCGTGTCGTGGAACGTCTGGATGTGCCGCCGGGGCAGGCGCGCGCTGACCTCGGGGCCAAGGCCCTGCTCCAGCAGGATGCGGTAGTCGCTCGTGCTCACCGGGATCGTGCCCGAATCCATGAAGTTGAACAGATAGATCTGGTTCGCGCCGCGATGCCATGCCGCGGCCGCGAATCCCCGGCAGGACTCGAGGGTATTGGCTACGGCGCCGCCGCCGGGATGGCTTCGCACGTTGAACTCGAGTCCCGGCGCGATGATGACGCGACCGGCCGCGTCGCCCATCCGTTCCCGCCACAGCTCGACCGGAATGTCGAAGTCGGAAGAGAGCCAGAACGGCGTGGGGACCAGCATGTCGATGAGTCCTTCCTTCGCCCAGGCAACGCCATCCATGCCCAGCCCCGACGCCGCGTCGGGATGGGCGGGGACGCGCGCGCCAAGCTGGATCGCGTGGCCGCGTTTCTCCGACCATTCCCGGGTGAGCGCCCGAACGTCGCGCATGAACTGCGTCAGGAGCGTGCAGCCTTCCGCTTCCTTGCCGGGGGCGAAATGGTATCCGAAGCGCATCCAGTCCAGTTCAAGACCGTCGGGGTCGTAGCGTTCGAGGAGTTCGCGGATGAAGGCCATGTTGTGTTCGCGCACCTCGGGAACGGCGTAATCGAGGGCGCGGTCGGTCCAGCCGGCGCCGCCGGGCACGCGCCAGTATTCGGGATGCTCGACCCAGAACGTGCTATGCATGAAGTTCTTGAGGTTGTCTACATCGTGCACGTCGTTCATGCGCATCGAGAGCCACGGGGAAAGGCCTTTTTCGCGGCAGCGCGCGATCCAGACGGCGTACGGATCGAGGCCGCGTTCATGCAGCAGCCGCGCATTGGCCGCCCAGGGGCCGCCGAACCCCGGTTCGGGGGCATCCTGTCCGCGCGGGTCCCAGATGGCGTCGCGGGTCGTGCTGCGAAAGCTCGCCCGCATGGCGTTGGGACACAGGAACAGGTGGCTGGCCTCCGTGCCCGCATACTGATCGACAAAGGCGTGGAGCCCTTCGAGGGTCATGTCGTCCGCCTGACGCGTGCCGAAGAAATGGCTGTTGTCCTCGTTGATCACGAGTCCGCGCGGTCCCTGGGCCGCGGCGGACCCGCCTGCAATCAGCGCGGCCGCGATCAACGCCGCGACAACGCTCCCGAAAATCGTGCGCATGGGTCGGTTCCTTTCCCGGTGTGACTGGCGTTGCGCGCAATGGCAACAGAAAGAGTATCCCCGGTATCTCGCCACAAGATCAACCGGGGCGCTGCTCCCGCGGCGGCGTCGGAGCCGCATGGCCGAGACGGCATGGGTGCGGTCCTGGCGCGGGCGGCCGGGTTTTCAACGCAGGCGCCTGATCTCGCTGCGGTAATGTTCCGCCAGGTCCGGGTATTCCGCCAGCGCTTCGCGACCGGCGCTCTGGAGACGGTAGACGCCCCGGTCCACGCGTTCGAACCAGCCATACACGTTGTCGTAGAGAATGGCGCGGGTCTTGGGGCCGGTGCCCAGGGCGCGCAGCGCGGCCGGAGAGCTTTCCCCGACCGTTTCGAGCGCGCAGGCGATGTGGAGGGCATTCTCGCGGTAGGCGGTGACCAGTTTGCGGCGGCTGCTGCCGCCCCGGTTGAAGTCGCTCGACCGGCCGCCCGTTTCGTGCAGGAGCACCTGCCGCCGCCGGTGGTCGCGTTTTCGGTCGAACGGCGCGGGATGAAACACGAGCTGCACCTTGGGCTTTCCCGCCGAAAACGAGACAAAAAGCAGCCCCAGCTCCAATCGCCGCAGGAGATGGCGGAGAATGCGCCAGCGTTTTCCGCGCAGGGGTTCCCCCGGCCGGGGAAGGGCCACGTAGACCGCGTCGGCTACCCGCTGTCTGTCGGCGGCCTGAGCCAGCAGCGTCACCGTAAAATTCCGTTTGAGTTCCACGACGACCATCCGGCCGTCACGAAGCCCCACGATGTCGCACCCGTTGACCTCGCTGCGCACGACATAGCCCTGCGATTCGAGGAAGGCCGTCACGGGCTCTGCCAGCTCGGTTTCGTACCGGGGCCGGGTTGGGGTGTCTCGGGGCATGGTTGCGGCGTCTTCACGCCGCCGCTGATGCGGCGCGCGTCTCCCTCGCTGTCTCCAAAAAAACCGGGGACCGCGTTGCCGGACGGCACAAGCGCCCGGCCGCCGCGGTCCCCGTGGAGTTACACGTTGCCCTGGTTGCGGAAGAGGTACAGCCCTTCCTTGCCGGGCGCAATGACGTCGTTCCAGCCGTTCCCATCGATGTCGGCAATCCAGAAGTAGATGCCCGCGCCGCTGCATTCCTTCGGATCGCCGTAGTCGATGGTCCGGCGGACGAACTGGCCGCCGTTGATCTCGAAATAGTAGATGCCCACGGGGTCTTCCGCGCCCGGGTCATGGCCGGAATGGGCGTGGTACCGTTTGCCCGTAATCAGTTCGACGTGCCCGTCATTGTCGATATCGGCCAGTTGCAGGTCATGGTACTGGGACCGTTCGGTGTCGATGGCGTGCTTGACCCAGGTGCGGTTGCCGTCGCCGTCGCGCTGCTGTTCCCACCAGAAAATCCCGTAGTCGTGGCCCGCGCCCACAATCAGGTCGTTGAGACCGTCTCCGTTCACGTCATGGACCAGGATGGGCACGCTGGCCGACGGCCCGAGATCAAACTCCGGGTGAAGCGGCCACTCGCCGCCGAAGGGGTTCTCGGGCGCTTCAAGCCAGCCGCTCGCCAGCACGATGTCGGGCCGCCCGTCGCCGTTGATATCGCCAAATCCGAGACCGTGCCCGCTGTTCTGATTGAACAGCACAAACTGATCGAATGTGCCGGCGCCTTTGCCGTTGGCGTCCTTGACGAGTTTGAACGCGTGCAGGGGCGCGCCCGGTGTGTTCGGGAAGAACTCGATTTCCCCGTCCTGATCGATGTCAAAACAGCAGGGGCGTTCGATGTTGCCGACCTCCGCGATGTCGTGGACGGTCCATTCGACGGGCTGGCCCTTGGGATTCTCACGCCAGGTGAGCTTCTTGCCGAACCATGCGCCGCTGACGATATCGACGAAACCGTCGCCGTTGACATCGAGCGGAATGTCGGCGAAATCGTCGAAATAATCGCCTTCCGCGACGACATCGCAGATCTTGTGGCTCTTCACGAAATCGGGTCCCTCAAACCAGTACCCGCCCGAGACGATGTCCATCACGCCGTCGTTGTTGATGTCGCAGGCGCAGGCCGCCTCGAAGACCACGTCGCCAATGCGCGATTTCTCGAATCTCAACATCGGGGCTTCCTCCGCCGCCGCCGAAACCAGCACCAGAACCATTGCCCATGCCGTCATTGTGCACCTCCTGCATCGCGTTGCTCTCAAAGGGTTATCCTAGCAGAACCCGGCCGCCCGGAAAAACTTCTCCCGGCGCGCCACGTGGCGGGGCGGCGTACTCCCGGAATTGCGGAGTACGACCTGGGGGTTCCGGCGGTATAATTACAGAGGTGAACGCTGCGGTAAGGCATCACTTCAAGGAGCATCGGCAAATGTTCCGGCTCGTGACCATTTCCCTGCTGGCGGTCGGCGTCCTTGGATGCGTACACGCCACGGATTCGCCCCCTGCGTTTACGGAAACGTGGTACGACAAGACGCAGGATGCCATGGCCGAGGACAGGGCGCGCAGGCGGACTCAGGAGATTCTCCTGGGCGACCAGGACGATGCCGTGACGGTTCGTGCCGACGAAAGCGGGCGGCCCCGGCTGCAGGTCGGCAAAGACCGGATTCACGCCGACGTCGACGTCAAGAGCGGCGACCCCCGGGTACGGCTGCGCTACAAGCTCAAATGGGGCTACGGCGAGAAGGACATGCCCGGGTACATCCCGAAGATTCCCGCGGCGCCGGAGTCCACCCCGGAAACGGGGGAGCCAGCCGCCGAAGGCGAATGATGGAGCCGTGCGGATCCGCCGCCGGTCAGAGCCGGTTTTCTGCCCCTTTGAGAATGCGCTGCAGGTTCGTGCGGTGCCGGACAAACACGAGCGCGGCCACGATGGTGGCCACCACGCGGAGGGCCCACCCGGCCGGGATGGCGTGGGTGGGATAGGTCGCCCAGGCATGGGGAAGGGCGTAGACCGCGACAAGCAGCGCCGCCGCGGCGGACAGGCTGGCGGCGCTCACCATGCGCGTCGCATATACCACGGCGGCAAACACGGCCGCGGCAAGCAGCGTGGCGGCGGGCGCCAGGGCCAGGAAAACGCCCGTGCTGGTGGCGACGCCTTTGCCGCCCTTGAACCTGAGGAATACCGGAGCGACGTGGCCGATGATGGCCGCCAGGCCGCAGGCCAGGGGCGCGTAGGGCCAGTCGCTCAGTACCGAGGCCACCAGCAGGACCGCGATGAGCCCCTTGCCCACGTCGCCGGCCAGGGCGATCGCGCCCAGCTTCTTGCCCAGCACCCGCAAGGTGTTGGTGGCGCCGATGTTGCGGCTGCCGTGCTCCCGGATGTCAATCCCGCGCAGCGCCCTGCCGACCCAGAGCCCCGTGGGGATCGAACCCAGCAGGTACGATAGCCCGATTGCCGCCGCCGTCTGCCACATCATGGCTTGTCCCTGGTCTCTTCCCGCAGTTCGATATGGATGGGCACCCCCTGAAAACCGAAACTCTCGCGCAAACGGTTCTCGATGAAGCGCAGGTAGCTGAAGTGAAACAGCCGCTTCTGGTTCACGAAAAGGACGAACGTCGCGGGTTTCGTCCCGGTCTGCGTGGCATACAACACCTTGGCGCGCTTGCCTTTGTAGACGCCGCTGACGTCTTCGGAACGCAGCTGCTCGAACAGGCGGTTCAGTTCGGGCGTGGGAATGCGCTTTTCGGCCTCCCCGGCCACGAGATCCACCAGGTCAAAGGTCTTGAACAGCCGCTGCCGGGTGGTGTTCGAGATGGTGATCGAAGGAACGTAGCGCAGGAACGGCGCTTTCAGGTCGATCTCATCGTTGAGCTCCTTGAACCGCTGGTCTTTGTCCTCGATCAGGTCCCATTTGGTCCAGACGAGCACCATGCCCGCGCCGTTTTCCTGCACGTAGGCCAGGATGCGCTTGTCCTGTTCGGAAATGCCCTCGGTGGCGTCGATCAGGACCAGGCACACGTCGGCCCGCCGGATCGCGCGGAGGGACCGGCTGATACTGAAATGCTCGACGGCCTCCTTGATGCCCGCTTTTCGCCGCATGCCCGCGGTGTCAATCAAGACATAAGGGCGGTCGTTCCATATGACGTCAATGTCGATGGCGTCCCGCGTGGTGCCGGGCTTGTCATCGACGATGGTGCGCTCGACATTGAGTATCGCGTTTACAAACGACGATTTCCCGACGTTGGGTTTTCCGATGACGGCGATCCGGGTGGCGGCGGTTTCCTCGGGAGCGGCCCCGGAGCCTTCCGGCAGCACGTTGAGCACCGCGTTGACCAGATCCTCAACGCCCACGTTGTGCGTGGCGGAGATGGGCAGCGGATCCCCGAAACCCAGGGCATAGAATTCCGCCAGATGCTGTTGCAGGCGCTCGTTGTCGAGTTTGTTGACGGCCACGAACACCGGCTTGCCATATTTGAACAACTCGTCGCGCAGTTCCTCGTCCGTCCGGGTGATCTCCTGCTGTCCGTCGACGACCAGGATGATCGCGTCCGCCTCGCGGAGGGCCGCCCGTACCTGGGCCTGCACCTTGTGCGACACGGGATCGAGCGGGTTTTCGACCACGCCGCCCGTGTCCACCAGCCGAAAGACGCGCCCGTTCCACTCGGCCGTGCCGTAGGTGCGGTCCCGGGTAATCCCCTCTTCTCCGTGCACGATGGCGCGCTGTTTGCCCACGATCCGGTTGAACAGCGTGGACTTGCCCACGTTGGGGCGGCCACAGATGGCGACGAGCGGTACTGGGTGCGTTTTGGGCATCACGCGATTTCCTTGCGTGCCGCCTGCCGCAGGCCTTCAATATAGTAATCGACCAGAGAGACAAGCGTCATGAGGGTGGCCGCGTACAGCAGGCTTACGGAAAGATCCAGGTTTAGCAGCACCGCGACGATATAGGCCAGTTGCAGGGCCGTCGTCAACTTGCCCGTGATCCGTGGCCGCACGCGCAGGGTTTGATAATAGTCGCTCAGAACATACGCTCCCATGCTGATAACGACGTCGCGCCCGAGCACCATGACCGGAAACCAGCGCGGTACCGGGTGGGCATACGTCTCGTTCACCGCGAGAAACACCAGGGTCACATTAATAAGCAGCTTGTCCGCCAGCGGGTCCAGGAGCGCGCCAAACCGCGATTTCTGATGGAACACGCGCGCCACAAACCCGTCTACCGCATCGGACACGGCGGCCGCCACGAACCCCGCCAGCGCCGCGGCGCCCCACTGGGGACGCTCCGCCGAATAGGCGGCAATGCTCCCCGCGATGGCGGGTATGGCCAGTAACCGGGCGATAGTGATCCAGTTTGCAACGGTCACACGTGCGCCTCTGCCGGACGAATGCCGCGGAGCGGACGGAACCCCTTCCCGAGCGCCGCGTGCACGCACCGCCCGGGAAAAACGGCCAAATCCCTCCGGCGGGACCGGTCTGTTCCGCGCGTTGCAGCGTGAGGACCTGATTCGGCACCAGCCCCCCAGCCCGCGGTTTCCGATACCGACCCTGGAAATCCGACAACCGCAACCCCTTGATTCGTGAATGGTTGCGAAACACGGAGCTGCACGCGTGACTATACCATTGACCCTGCGGGCGGTTCAATCGGGCATTGTCCGGGGGATGACCCCGGCCCGGAGTCGGGCTTGGATGGCAGCGGGGTACGTAGACTTATGGGGTGTCGCGTTCTTCGAGCCGGGCGAGCTGCCGTTGTATCTGGGCAATCAGTTCCGCGGGCGAGAAGGGCTTGGTCAGCAGCGCGTTGGCGCCCACCTGCCGGCATCGCGCGAAGGCCTCCGTGGAGTGAGCCGAGGTGACGCAGATGATGGGAATGCCCTGCGTCTGCGGGTTGGCCTTGAGCTGTTCGCACACCTCATAACCGCTCATCATAGGCATCATGATGTCGAGGAGAATCACGGCGGGTTCCTCGGCCTCCGCGATGTCGAGCGCGCTGATGCCGTCGTACGCCGCGACGCTCTCGAACCCCTCGGTCTCCAGGGTACGCTCAATCAGCGTCACCACATCGGGTTCATCGTCTACGATGAGGATTTTCGGCTTGGCCAAGTTCCTACTCCCTTTCGCGCTGTTTGACGCCGGACGGGCGCAAGTGGCGTGTGTACATCCGCGTACGCCCGTGCTGTCGCAATCGCGGCTTCTGCAGCGGTTTGCGGAACGGTTTGTTTTCTCCCTGATGAACCGCTTCCTGGACGACCTGAATACCAAGTTCGACGAGACCGTCGTTCTGGACGATACTCCGCACCACCATGGCGGTTACGGGCTTGGTAAGCGATTCACGGAACGCGTCGTCCCGCATGAGCTGCACCTGAATGCGCATGCCGGGCGGCAGGGATTCCATCATCCGGATCAGCATCCCATAGACGTTCATATCGAGAATCACGCCCCGCATCTGCATCTCCGGGGCATCCTCGGGCCAGACGAGACAGGGACGGCTGGTCTCGGTGCGCGGCGCAATCCGTTTTCCACGCCGCAGCGACTTGCTGTCAGGCGAGAAAAACATCTCGTCAGCCATACGACTCTCCCTGAGGCCGGGGCCGGGGAAAAGGAAGCTTGTCAAGGCGTTGCCTTCACCTTCCCCGGAGTATGCCGGGCGCTCGTTCTCACGCGCTACGATCTTAAGATACCGTAACTTGGCACGCTTTTCCAGTGCCCTGCCCCGCCCGCAGGCATCCCCTCTGTGCGGGACCGGCGTCTCGCCTGCTCTTTTTGGGGAACGGGAATGCCGAGCGGGCGCTCGGCGATCCCAGGCGTCCCGCCTGCATTCCTCATTCTTGTGTAGGACCGGCGCCCTCGCCGGTCATTCGACCGGGGACCGGCGCGTGTCGTACCGCGGGCAGCCCCGAAGGGCCGGCAAAACCCCTGTCAGTTTGCGTAAAACCACGCGATCGGCACGCGCACTACCTGGGTGCGGTTGAGGTGGCCCACGGCGGAGTCGCCGGCGCAATAGCCCAACAGGGCGGCGTCTCCCGCGAAATCGAGGGCCGTGTAGCAATACCACCCGTCCGGAGCGGTATCCAGGAGGCGCACGTTCTCCCACGTCTTGCCCTCATCGCGCGAAATGGCCGCGGCGAAGGGGGTGCGTTTGCCTTTCAGGGCGGGTTCGATGGCGCGGTGGTCGTTCCAGAGTATCAGCAAATCCCCCGTCGAGGGGATGCGCTCGATGGTGGCGGGGGAGACGGGACTGGCGATGTCCGTCAATTCCGCGGGCGTCCAGGTGACCCCGCCGTCAGGAGAGAACGAACGCATCTGGCACCCCTGGTCGGTGCGGCAGAGCATCATGAGACGCCCGTCCTTGAGGGGCACGACGGCGGGTTCCTGCAGGCCGGATTTACTGTCTTCCGGAGCGTCCAGGATCGATTGGCTCGGATACCACGTAGCGCCGCCATCGTCGGAGAGATGGCACATGGCCTGGCCGCGGCCGCTGAAACTCTCCCCGGGCAGGCTGTGCCGGGCGGCGGGGATCACGAGGCGGCCGCTGTCGAGCTGGATGACGCGGTCGTTATTGACCACATAGTATCCAACGGATTCGATGCAGAGCACGGGCTCGCTCCACGTTGCCGCTTCGTCTTTCGAGATGCGCATCATCGGGCGGCAGTCGCTGGTGGAGTTCTTCCGCAGGTAAAACAAAGCGATCTCCCCGGCACGGAGCCGCAACAACGATACGGACATGACGTTCATGCCGCCCTCGTTGGGGAGGATCACCGTATCTTCGGCCGACCAGGTTTCGCCGGCATCGGTCGAAACGCGTGCCGCCAGGAACGCCGCGCCGTGGTCGCTCGCGCTGCCGGTGAAACGGGTGTAGACGAACAGGATCCGGCCGTCGTTCAGTTGGATGAAATCGCCTTCGGAATTGCGCGGATTGCCCTCGCCCGGGTTCAGTACGAGGGTGCGCCGGGGCGCATCCGGCTCGGCGGCGCCGGCCGCAACGCCCAGGACCAGAACGAGGATAAGGATGGCTCCCTGTTTCATGACGGCTCCTTCTGTCGTGCTCCGGTCAGGAGCGTTCGGGTTCAGGCGGGCGTTCAGCAGGCGCGTCCGCCCTCGTTGGCTACGGAAGCGGAGGCCGGTTTCAGCGGCGGCAACGCTTCGGGCAGAACACCTCGGGCGCGTTTCCACATGAGGGCGGCTTCGAGGATCATCCAGGCCTCAAGAAGCAGCACCGCGCCTCCGATGGCGGCCAGGAGCCAGTTCGCTTTCGCGGCCCAGTTGATTACGTTGATGCCCATCGCCCAGGCGGGCAGGAGCACCATGACGGCGAGCGGAATCGCCAGCACGTAGGCCGGGCGGCTGTGGCGGATCAGGTAGAAGGCAACCACCAGGAACGCCAGCCCGGCGAGCAGCTGGTTGATGGCGCCGAACAGCGGCCACAGGATCAGCCCGCCCGAGCCCGGACCATTCGGTCCCGGGAGCATGGCCAGCGCGCCGCCCGTAACCACCGCCACGGTTGTGGCCGCATACTTGTTGCGCAGCGCGGGGATATGCACCACGTCCGCCAGTTCCTGCACGATATACCGCTGCAACCGGGTGGCGGTGTCGAGAGTGGTCGCGGCGAAACAGGCGATCATGACGGCCGTGATCCCGATGGCCAGGGGGAGGGGGATGCCGGTGGCGGCAATCAGGTTGCCTCCGCCTTCAATGAAGGCGCCCACGTTGCGCGCCAGCCCGCTCATCGCGCCCCACCCGCCGCCGTAGTACGCGGACCACGCCGCGGCGCCGGTGAGGGTTTCGCCCTTCTCGACCACGCCCAGGCCGAGTCCCGCACCGCAGGCCAGGATCACGATGACGGCGAGCGCGCCTTCCATGAGCATGGATCCGTACCCGACAAACTGGGCATCGGCCTCGTTGCGAAGTTGTTTCGACGAGGTGCCCGACGACACCAGGCAATGAAACCCGGAGATAGCGCCGCACGCGACCGTGATGAACAGAAACGGGAACATCGGCGGCGCGTCCGCGGGAACGTCGCCGTTGATGGCGGGCGCCACCATGTCAGGATGGGCCACCCCCAGGCCCAGCACCAGCAGTATCAGCGCCACAACCAGCTGGTGGGAATTGATGTAGTCCCGCGGCTGGAGAAGCATCCACACGGGCAAAACGCTCGCGAAAAAGCAATACACCAGGAGGAGGGCGGTCCAGATGACCACGACCGAGTTGAGGCCGCTGAAGAAGCCCGCATCACTGCCTGCGAAGAGGGGTACGCCCAGCAATTTGCTGAGATCGATCGGCAGCAGATAGACGCCCGCCGCGACGGCGGCGTACAAGATCACGAGAGCGAGAAGCGAGGGCGCCAGCAGGTGGCCGCCGCGCCGGTAGATCCAGAATCCCACGCCCACCGCCACGGGCATGGCCACCCACACCGACAACACGCTCTGGGGGTAGTTGGAGAAGATGACGGCGATCACCAGCCCGAAGATGGCGATTACGACCATCAGCACGAAAAATAGCACGATCAGGAACAGGACGCGCGCCCGGGGCGAAATCATCCGGCCGGCAATGTCGCCGATCGACTGGCCCCGGGACCGGAGCGACACCACCAGGGCGCCGAAATCGTGCACGGCCCCGATGAATATGGAACCCAGCAACACCCACAACAGCGCGGGCAGCCAGCCCCAGAATATCGCGATGGCCGGCCCGACGATCGGTCCCGTTCCGGCAATCGATGTGAAGTGATGGCCGAACAGGACCTCCTTGCGGGTGGGCACGTAATCGATCCCATCCTCCAATTCCCGTGAGGGGACGATCGCTTGCGGATCCACGCGGAATATCTTGCGCGCCAGAAAGCGCCCGTAGGTGTGGTAGGCGACGATGAACCCGACGCCGGACAGAATGGCTATCAGTATGCTTGTCATATCTTCAATAACCTCCGGCCTTTCTGCGGCGCCTGTAATACAGAGCGAAAGGCCTCTTACACACTTTCCCGGAGTATACTCCCTGAACGCCGTGCCACAAAATCGCCGGAAGGACGTCCGGGGATCGGCGGCGGCATGAGACAGGGAGGGTGTATAAGCGTAGCTCTTGATAGAAGATGCGCGATTTCGCACTTTTGGGGCATAATGATTCTGTGTGTGACCGGACCGGGCCCGGCAATGAGGCCGCGGGGTGGCCCGCATGTGAGGCGAACAGAACAGAATGAGCATAGCAAGTATACCGGCGGTGTTCATGGCGGGCGCGATCCTGTGCATCGGCGCCCACAACGCCCTGGCCAGCGTTCGCATTCGCGAGCGAACGGAACACCGGGCATTTGCGGTCGCCTGTCTCTTCATTGCCCTGTACGCCGTGGCCACGGCCGGGCTGTACAGCGCCGCCACGCCGCTGGACGGTCAATTCTGGCAGCGTCTGCAGGTAACGTCGGTCATCTTCGCGGCGATCGCATTTGTCTGGTTTGTCTGGCGCTACACGGGGCAGCTCTCGGTCTATGTCCGTAACACCTTTTCCATCTATTACGCCGTAAGCGGGGTGGTGCTGTGGTTTGACCGCAGCGGCCTCTCCTGGCCCAACGATCGCCCTTCCGTTAAGCTGGTGGATCTGCCCTTCGGTCTGCAGGTGGTGTATCAGGAGATGGCGCCCGGTCCCCTGGTGGAAATCACCAGCGCGATCGGAATGATCTTCCTCGCGTACATTCTGTATGCCTGTCTCCGGTTTTACCGCACGGGCGACAAGGTCAGAGCGCGCGTGCTGCTGTGGGCCATCTCGCTGTTCGTGCTCGGGGTGGTCAACGACATGTCGGTCACGGTGGGGACGTACAAGTTCATTTACCTGATCGAATACTCGTATTTCGGGATGGTTCTGCTGATCGACCATGCGCTCACGCGGGAGATGCTGGAAGCGGCCCGCCTTCAGCAGGGAGGCCTCGCCGACGAGGGCCGGTACACGCGCATGTTTCAGCATGTGGACAGTGTTTATTTCGAGATGAATCCGGAAGGCCGCATTCTGGACGTCAGCCCCTCGGTGCAGCGCGTGACGGGCCTGTCCCCCGCGGAGGTCATCGGAAAGACGGCGGACGAGTTCTACGCTTCGAGCGAGCGGCGGGATGCGCTGCGCCAACGCATCCGGGAAACGGGCCGCGTCGCCGATTTTGATGTCCGGCTGAGGCTGGGGCGCGGGCGCGAAGGGGATTTCGCGGTGTCCGCAGCGCTGGTTGGCGGTTCGGGTGACGCGCCCGCCAGCGTCGTGGGGTCGTTGCGAGACGTTACGAAGCGCAAAGAGCGGGAGCAGGCCCTCACCCGGGCCGCCGACCTGCACGAACGGATGCGAACGCTGGCCAAGACACTCGACGCCGCGGAATCCCTCACTGCGGGGCTGCATGTGGCCCTCCAGACGGCGTTGGACGTCACCGGATGGCAGGCGGGCGCCATCTACGTGCTTGAACACGGCCGCCTGGCGTTGCGGGCGCGCCAGAACATGCCGCTTGGCGCCGCAACCGCGCTGGAAAAACTGCCGATCGAGGAGGAGGATATCGCGTCGGCGCTGTCCCCGGGGCGGCCCCGGACCCTGGGTTCGCTGCCGTGGGATTCCCTGGCTCTGCCCGAGTTGCGAGAGTATCAGGGGGCGCATGTGGTGCCATGCACCGGGCGCAACCGGATTGTGGGCTACCTGGTCCTGGCGGCGTCCAACGGTGCCGCGAGCCGCGGCACGGCGGGAGCCGAGTATGCGGCGGCTTCGGAGATCGGCATGTTCATTGCCCGGTCCCTGTTCATCGAATCGGTGCAGCAGGGCCGGGAAGAGTATCTGCGCGCGCAGGAATTCGCGCATGTGGGCAGCTGGGAATTCGATGTCGCCGACAGGAGGCTCCGGGGCTCGCGGGAGACGGGCCGGATTTTCGGATTTCCCGAGCACCTTCCGAATATCACGCTCGAACAGCTCATCGAGGTGATTCACCCGGTCGACCGCGAACGTATCATGACGGCCATCGACCGGTTCGTTCGGGGCGAGGCCGATGCCTACGATGTGGAATACCATGTTGTCCGGCAGAGCGACGGCGCGGCGCGGATGGTGCACTCGATGGCGCAGGTGGTCGAGGATGAAGCGGGGCGAATCACCAAGGTGCGGGGGACGGTACAAGACATTACCGAGCGCAAGGAATTGCAGCAGCAGCTCCTCCTCGCGCAGCGGATGGAGTCGGTGGGCTTGCTGGCCGGCGGCATTGCCCACGACTTCAACAACATTCTGTCGGTCATCCTGTCGTATTCGGACATGGCCATCGCGGGAATGGATCCCGCCGACCCGAAACACGCGATGATTCACGAGATCGCGTGCGCCGCGGAGCGTGCGCGCCATCTGACCCATCAGCTCCTTGCGTTCAGCCGCCGGCAGGTCATGGAGATGCGGGTCATCGACCTCAACGCGGTGCTGCGGGACATGGCGCCCATGCTCGAACGGCTCATCGGCGAGGGCATTGAATTGAGGCTGGACCTCGACGACCGCATCCGCCCCATCGAGGCCGACGCCTCCCAGATCCAGCAGATCATGATGAACCTGATTGTGAACGGCCGCGACGCCATGCCCCAGGGCGGAATTCTCACGATCGCGACCCGTTCGGTCGACGTCGAAGACCATGAAACGCGCCATCCGCCCACGCGCTCCGCGCCCGGGACCTACAGCGTCATTACGGTGTCGGACACCGGGTGCGGCATGACCCCGGAAGTGCTCGAGCACGTGTTCGACCCGTTCTTTACCACCAAGGCCGTGGGCAAAGGCACGGGGCTCGGCCTGGCCACCGTCTACGGCATCGCAAAACAGCATGGGGGATACATCTGGGCGGACAGCACGCCGGGAGAGGGCGCCAGCTTCCGGGTCTATTTCCCGGCGGTCGACAAGCAGCCAGACGAGCCGCCCCGCCAGAAACCCCAGCCCGCCAGCGCCCGGGGCACCGAAACCATCCTGGTCGTGGAAGACGAAGACATGGTGCGCAACCTCACCAGCAGTGTGCTCCGCAAACACGGGTATACCGTCCTGACGGCTCAGGATGGCGAGGACGCCCTGCGTGTGGCGGAATCCAGCGGCGCGGTCATCAATTTGCTGCTCACCGACGTGGTGATGCCCCGCATGAACGGGCTGGAGCTTTACAGGCAGCTCGCGCCCCGTGTGCCGGGCATGAAAGTGCTGTTCATGTCCGGCTATGCGAATGAACTGGTCTCCGACTGCGTGGATCTCGGTCCGGATGCCGTGCTGCTGCAGAAACCCTTTACCGTGCAATCGCTGACGGAGCAGGTGCGCGGCATGCTGGACGAATGACGGCGCGTCCGGCGAACGCGGTCAAAGCGTCAGGAACGCCGGCACATCGCGGATTGACGCGATCACCGGGGCCCCCGTGGCGCGCAGCCGCGTTTCCGACTGGTGCCCCTGGGCGACGAGGAGGCAGCGGACGCCCAGCTCGTTCGCCACTTCAAGGTCGTGCAGCGTGTCGCCAATCATGAGGACCGCTTCGCGCGGCGGCGCCAGCTCCGCCAGCCACTGCCGTCCCAGGTCGATTTTGCTCTCGGCATAGTGGTTGTGGAGTCCGCGAATGGTGTCGAAGTAGTCAAACACGCCGAAATGTCTGACCGCGGCCAGGAGCATGTCGTGCTGGTGGGCGGAGACGAGGCATTGGCGCAGGCCGGCATCGCGCAGGCACGCGAGGGTTTCGACGGCCCCCTCGTACAGCCAGCTCGCGGAGTAGACCCGGTCGGCGTACATCCGGACCCATTCACGGGCCGCCTCTTCAAACGCCTTGGGCGAGGGGTCGAATCCCAGCGCCTTGTAGTATTCCACGACGGGAAACGTGAACCGTTCCCGGTAGGTCTCGAGCGTAACCGGGGGAATGCCCCGGGGCCTGCCCAGTTCGTGCAGGGCGGTGAGGCACAAGTCCAGGTCGTCCAGCAGCGTTCCGTTCCAGTCCCAGACGATGTGTCGAATCGTGTGTGTGTTATCCATGGGGAGCCTGTTCCTCGACGGCGTGGGGTTGGATGACCGCGCCTTCCGAACGCGATACCACGATGGCGCCGACGCTGTCGCCCGTAATGTTCACAACGGTGCGGCACATATCCAGGAATCGATCCACACCGATGACGATCCCGATGGCCTCGGCGCCGATGCCGGCCTGCTTCAGCACCAATGGCATTAACGCAATGCTCCCTCCCGGTATGCCCGCCGTGCCGATGGACACCATGATCGCGGCCAGAAACACGCCGAATTGCTGGGCCAAGGTGAGGTCCTTGTTCAGCACTTGCGCAATGAACAGCACGGCTACCGCCTGGTACAGGGCCGTGCCGTCCATGTTCACCGTGGCGCCGATGGGTAGCATGAAGTTGGCGACGTTCTCGTCCGCGCCGATGCGGCGCGTGGTACAGTCAATCGTCACCGGGAGGGTCGCCGAGCTCGACGAGGTGCTGAATGACAGTCCGATGGCCGGCGCGAAACCTCGTAGAAACCGCACCGGCGACACGCGCGCGGCCACCGGCAGCACAATGCCCACGAGAAACGCGAAATGCAGTCCGAGGCCTGTCACCACGGTCAGGCAGTACCAGGCAAGCGACAGAATGTAGTCCACCCCCAGCTCGGCAATGGCCTTGCTCATCAACGTGAACACGCCGATGGGGGCAAGCTGCATGACCCACATCACCAGCTGGATCAGCGCCTTGTCGAGCACCCGGAAGACGTCCAGGGCGGGCTGGGCGCGCGCACCCAGCGCGGCGAGCGAGGCCCCCAGCAGGATGGCCAGAAAAATGATCGTGAGCGGGTTCCGGCCCGCCATGATGGGGTTGTCGATGATCGTAGGCAACGCTTCGTCCTGAATGACCCGGCCGAGAGACGGGCGTGCCTGGACCGATTCCACCCCGGCCGGGGCGGCGCCGGCGGCGCTCTGCAGGTCGCTCCGCCCCGCTCCGGGCCGTATGGCGCTGACGCAGAGCAGTCCAATCAGGACGGCAACGGACGTCGTGCCCAGATAGTATGCGATGGCCTTGAACCCAACGGAGCCGAGTTTGCGCGGATCGCCAATCCCGGATACGCCGCAGAGGATCGAAACGAAGATAAGAGGCGTCACGACAAGTTTCAGCAGGAGAATGAACAGGGCGCCGAAAATGTTGAGGTAATCGATCGCAAAGGATTCGGCGCCCGTCCGTTTGAAGAGCCACCCGGCGAGCGCGCCGGAGAGCATCGCCAGAAAAATCCGCGCGGGAAGGTTGAACCAGCGCGGCAGGAGCAGAAAGAAGACCGCCAGCACGGCGACGGTGATGACCGTGCGCACGGCGGCCGAGATCCAGCCGGCCGGCGTTGCCAGGGTTTCTACGGACGCGAACCCGAAGAAGGCGCCAAGCAGAGCCATGCCGGCCAGAGCGAACACGGTGCGTCTCATTCCGGTTCCGTTCTCCTTCCGTCATGTTTCAATCGCGATGCGAGACCCGTCAGCGGGAAATCTGTCCGGTCGAGCGCGCCCCGGCGGGATGGGCGTTATCGGGAGATTTTGACGAAAAAGGCCACGATCGCCACCGGGATCAGCGCGACGAGCCACCACGTGTTGGCCAGGAAGAAGTCGTAGGCTTCCGCGACCCAGGTCATCGGGGGCCTCCGCTCAATACCGGTACCGGCTCAGGATGCCTTCGCGCCACTCGGCGAGTTCCTGGGCGTTCATGTCATCGCGTGTTCTGACCGCGACCTCGGCCTGCTGTTCCGCCTCACGCACGGGATCGGTGAACCACGACCCGAACAGCATGATGATCGCCAGAATGCCCAGTCCCGAACTGACGAGGCATTTCTCCCGGTCTTCCCAGAACTTCGCGTACGTCAGGCCGATGAAGGCCCACACAAACGCCAGCAGCGGCAGAAAGACGACGATGTACGCCATCGGAAAATAGGCGCCGCCGCCCACCTTGATCCCGCGAAACGAGGGGAAGATGATGATCAGGGTGGCGCAGATGACGCCGAATACCGCCAGCAGCATGCTGAACTGCCAGGGTTGCCATTTCTGGTAGCCGCTGGCCGTCAGCGCCGCTTCTTCGTCGACTACCGCCTCTTCCTCGTCGAGGTCCTCCGCCGCCGGCGGGGCGGGCGCGTTCTCCAGGGCCGCAAGGCTGGTGTCCGCCGCCGCGTGAGTGGGTGCGGGTTCGCGGTCCCGGTGATGGTGTTTGTGCTTGGCGGCCTTGCGGACTTTCCGTTCTTCCTGGCATTTGGGGCAGAGCCGGACGCCCTTGCCGGTCTCATAGATGTGCTCGGCGCCCACAAACATGCCGCACTGATCGCAATGAACGCCGCACTCTTCACAGAGAAGTTCGTGCGTGACGCCGCAGTAGCCCACGGCGCTCCGGAATTTGCAGACTGAACAGTCCATATTGCGTTCCTTCCCGCTCGCCGACGCTGGCGTCAGTCTATCACGAGTCCCGGAAATTGTCCAAGGCGCCCTGCGCGCCAGGGCAATCGCACTGAATGCGCCCCGCACAAATAGTCTTCGTGAGACGGGTCGTTTGTGACCCCAGCCCCCGTCTCCCCTGCGAAAGCAGGGGTCCAGAAGTCTACTGGGTCCCTGCGTGACCCCTGTCCCCCGTCTCCCCTGCGAAAGCAGGGGTCCAGAAGTCTACTGGGTTCCTGCGTGACCCCTGTCCCCCGTCTCCCCTGCGAAAGCAGGGGTCCAGAAGTCTACTGGATTCCTGCGTGACCCCTGTCCCCCGTCTCCCGCGAAAGCAGGGGTCCAGAAGTCTACTGGGTTCCTGCGTGCGAAAGACGTTGAAAAAACGCCGTTTCCTGCGGACATCTGCATTTTCTTTTGGCGAATGCGCTGACTTGGAGTAGGTAGCGCGCACCTGTTCTTCCGGCGAACTGACGGTTTCCATCTGGTTTTAGTGCGATTGCCTTGTCCTGCGCGCCGGTTGCACCGGAAGGCGGGGCCGCCTATGATACGGGCTCAAACCGCAGAGGGGGAGGAGCGCCCTATGACTGAACAGGCTGACACCGGCGGACGCATTCCGACGTTGCACGTTGTGGCGGACACGATCCCGCGGGCCCATTACCGCGCGATGAAGGCGGTGTGGGAGCAGGGGCTGGCGATCCGCACGGAATACGATCGCAAGGACGCCAGCGGCGCGTACATTGACCCGCCCAGCCGCGACGCGCGCGTGCTCATCGAGGTGACGGAACCGTTTGGCGAACCGCGGTTCCCGCCGGTGTCGTTCTGCGAAATCGGCACCTACATCGCCGAGATCATGGGCATCAAGGATCACATGGTCGTCCCGATGGAGCAACTGAAGCAGGCGCTCTCGGGCGAATTGTCGGCAACAGAATGGCCCTATACATACCACCAGCGGCTGTTTGCGCATCCGGACGTGACGGGGGCTACCGTCGACCAGATGGCCATGGCTATCGAGCGCATCGTCCAAACCCCCTTTTCGCGGCGGGCCGTCGCGACCACCTCCGTGCCCAATATCGATCCGTACCTGAAAGAGGACGTGCCGTGCCTGCGCGAGGTGCAGTTGCGGTGCCCGGAAGATGCCGGCGGCAACCTGGTGTTGAACATGAACACCATGTGGCGGTCGCGCGACCTCTACAAGGCGTGGCCGGACAACGTCATCGGCCTCACCTTCCTCCAACAGGTCGTGGCCGGGCAGATCGCCGCGAAGACGGGACGCCCGGTCCGGGTGGGCAGCTACGCGGACTACAGCTCGGCCATGCACATCTATGGCCAGGATTTCGGCGCGGTCGGCGGCGACGCGGACCGGGGCCTGCGGAGCTTCTTCGACACGTTCGATGAGGATTCGTACGTGGCGCGGTCGTTGTCGAGCGAACAGGCCGCGGAAATGCTGGTGCTGCCCCAACTGCGCGAGCTGGTGTCGGAACGGCTTGCCGCGCAGTGGCGGTTCCCGGAAGCAGCGCTCGTGCTGGGCAGGCAGCTCATTGCGGACATCGCATCCGGCGCGTTCTCTGCCTGACGCGAACGCCGTCGCGTTTCGGCCGGTACGTTCAGTATTGCGTCTGCGTGCCCATGAACAGGCCGGCCACTTTCCAGGCCCCATCCGTTTTGAGCAGGAGCGCGGTGAAACGATAATTGCCGAGACCGAACACCACGTTAGGCGCTTTCCAGGCGCCGGTGACCGCGGCAATGGCGCCGTTTGAGTGTACGCGGATTCCGGACATTTCGGAGATCTCCGGCCGGCCCACTTCCACGGCGTAGCGCGCCATCGTGATGTAGCGCTCGGGATCCACATACAGGAACAGTTCCATGCCGCCTTTGCCCATGATGGCCAGAAACGGCTCGGGGTAGAGATGCCGGCGCAGTTCCAGCATCTGACCTTCCCGGACCACCCGTTCCCATTCTTTCACCACACTCACGGCGTCCTGCGATCCCTCGGGAGAGAGGAGCTGATCGGAAGGAAATACGCACAGGGCAGTCAGCCGGTACGCGCCCCCGGGGCCGTCGGGCAGCGCCGCAAACGTCGCCAGCCAATGGGTGTTTTCGGGCGATTCGAAGATGGCCTGCCCGGTCATCAGTTCGCGGGCGGTTTCATAAACGCGGAACGTGGCCCGGGCGCCCCGGGGCAGGGCGAAGGCCTCGGCCGTGCCGGAGTCGCGCCGCAGTTCCTCGCGCCGGGCGGTCGTGCAGCGTCCCGCGCCGTTGTCCACGATGGCCAGGGAGCCCAGGGGCGAAAACAGCGACCACAGCGGGGGCGTCTGCGAGGTGAGGGAACTCTCAACCTGGCCCAGGAGCGCATTCAGCCCGTCGCGTTCTTCCGGAAACATCTGGGCCCGCGCGCCGGCGCACGCGAGGCAGACAAGCAGGCATACGAGGCCCTTTCGCGACATGGTGTGCGCTCCTACGGTTGCGCGCCCGGCCCGGCAGGCGCGAGCGCGGACATCAGGGCGGCGGCGGCGTCGCCGGACGCCACCAGATAGACCGGACTTCGCAGCGCCTCCGTGGGGGGCGCGCTCGGGTTGCCCCAGCGGTCGTAGCAGGCGACGTCCCCGGGCACCGGCCGCGGCAACGGCTCGGGATCCAGGCCGTTTGCATGCAGCACAACCACGGTGCACTCTCCCGCCGCGTACGGCCGGTCATGGGGCTGGATAAACACATGCGCGCTGATGTCGTGAGCGGGCCGAAGACGCTCGACGTAGGCCGCGCCGTCGACGAAATGCGCCAGGGCCGCCGCGGTGAGGTGAAGCGGGCGCGGCAACGGTCCCGGCTCCACCATCATGTGTGTCGAGTGCCCGTGGTGCGTGTGGTTGTGGACGGAATAGGCGAAGAACCGCTGGATCCCGGAGGCGATCGTGGTGAGGTACATCCGGGCGTACTGGTCGGCGCACCACGACCAGTCGCCGGTAAGCGCCGGTTCCGCGAACGAGAAGAAGGACCCGTGGAAAACCGTCACGTCGGGCCCGCCTTCGCTGAACAGGAGGGGTTTGGGTTTGCCGTATTTCTCCTGGGCCGTGCGCAACCGTTTCGCAATGCGGTCGATGGGATCGTTCGGATAGCCGTGCATGCCCGGGTCGTAGCGGTGAAACGACAGGACGTCATAGTACTCGTACGCCCCGGCCGCGAGGGTCATCGCATCCCAGTAGGGCGGCCACGTGTCGATGCCGACGAGCACTGCGCCGGGGTTGATCGCCCGGGTTTCGGTGAAGGCGATCTCGAGCAGCTCGGTGTAGCGCTGCGGATTGCCCCCCTTGAAGAACCCCATGGGGTTCCAGGGCTCGTTCCACACCTCCCAGTCATCGATCGCGCCCTTATAATGCGCGACCACGCGCTGCACGTAGTTGCGCCAGTTCTCGGGGTCTTTCGGGGCGCTGTAGATGCTGAAATACCCTTCCTCCTGCGCGCCGGATTCCCAGGCGGGCGCGCTGTCGAGCATGCCGAGGATGAAAAACCCCTTGTCGCGGGCCAGCGCCACCTCGTCGTCGTGCCAGACCCAGCGGCCGGGTTCGGGCTCGATCAGGCCCCACTTGGTGATGCCGGACGCGTCGTGGAGCCGCAGCCACTTGTAGCCCAGCCGCGCCATGGCCTCAAGGTCCGGCGCGGTCAGCTTCACGTGGATCCCGAAATACGAGTCGCGGAACGGCGCGGGAAACGGTTCCGGCGCCCGCGCCAGCAGGGTCTCCGTCATCGGCGACAGGGCCTTGCCGGACGGATCGACGACTGTGGCTTCCACACGAAACATCCCAAAACGGTTTGCGATGTCGCCCGAGATCTCGGCCGCGCCGATCCAGTTGCCCGTCGTGTCGAGCGGGAGCGCGGGCTGGCTGGCGGTCTCGCCGGTCGTGGAGACGACGCGGGTCTGAAGCCGCGCTCCCGGAGCGGTCGCGCCCGCGACGCGTACCCGGTACCGCAGCGGTCCGTTTCCCGCCACGACGCCCCACGGCGCATCGGGTGCGACAACCACAGCGGCCGCGTGCCATGCGGGCTGCCAGTTCGCGGGAAGTTCCGCATCCGTGGCGCCCAGCCAGAGGCCGTCAAGCCAGAGGGTGGTGTTGGCGCCGCTCGCCGACAGACGGAGGTAGTAACAGTCTTTCAACGCCTCCGGAAGCGCGTGGGTCATGCGCACCTGCTGCCACTCCGGCGTGGCCGTGACCGTCTGTTCGAAGGCCAGGGCCTGACGGCTCTCGTTGTCATGAAGCGACACCGAGAGCGACGCGCCCGCGGGCTCGGAACGGAACCACAGGAGGAGCGTGTGCGGGCGGCCGGGTTCCAGGCGGTGCGCGGGCGAGGTGATCTCAATGCGCCCGGCGTCGCCGAAGTGAAGGCGTCCCGCGCCGGGTCCGAGCCGGCCCGGTCCGGTTTCCGGCTCCCAGGTGAAGCCGTTGCCGTCGAGCAGCCACCCACCGGGGACGCCCGCCCCGAAGCGTTCAAGGTTGAGCACATGGCCGTTGGAAGAAGCCCCGGGCTGCGCCTGGGCCATGCCGAATGCCGCCGTAAGCACAAAGAGAACCGGCAACGGGCGAAATCGTGCCTGCATGGTGCCTATCCTGGTTGCGGTACGCGCTTGTTTGTGATTCCGCCACCCCTGTCCGGCGTGAACCAGCACTGCGGCCACCGGAATACCCCGCGCCGCCGCGGGCGGCCACCCGGCCCGGTCAGGCCGCTTCCCCGCCGCCGAAGGCCACGCGGGACTCTTCCGGGAACACTTCGCGACGGATCCGCTCGACGGTCGCGTCGTAATCCCATTCCGTCGACAAGGGACGCCACCCGTACCCGTCGCCGAGAACGTGGCAATTCTTGAAAATCGCCGCGTAGGGATCACGAAGGTTCAAGTGCTCCAGCGGTGCGTTGCCGAGGATGGCCGCAAACCCGCCGTCCGTGATGGCCCACAGTCCAAACGTGATCTCCTGGGGCGAATCACCGGGGCGCAAGACCAGGTCGCCACACGCGATCGCCTCGTTCACCAGCCCGATCAGCATGTCATTCACGGCGATGTCGGAGGCCTTGAGGTCGGGCTGGCGGTCGGCCGGGATCTTCTCGATGATGGACTCCGCATTCATGATCTCCCAGATGCGGACGTCGTCGGGAAACAAGCGCGTATGGATATCCACCGCTACCCCGATCGCCACCATGCGCTCGCGCGGACGGCCGTCGAAGGTAACGCCGCGGGTGATGAGTTCCAGGCGCTGACGGCGGGACCGTTTCCCGAGTTCGAGGATCAACTCCTCCTTGCAGCCGAAATGCAGGTAGGTCGTGCCTTTCGAGTACTCGGTTTCCTCGGCGATGCGATCCATGGTCAACCCATGAAAACCGCGCTCGAGCAGCAGCCTGCGCGCCACCTGAAGAAAGAGATCTTCCCGTCTGCGAAGATCGCGTTGTTTGCGTGTTTGTATGGTCATTGTGGGCCCATGATATGACGCGGCGTCAAGAGTTGTCAATGCGTCACGTCCGATGTGTCACGTCCGATGCGCCTGTGGCGGGGGCGATGCGCTGTGAATTAATTGTCCCGCCGATCACTGCTCCAGGGCCATCTGCGCGTACACGATGCTGTTCGCGGGACCCGCGCCGACCAGGTCGATGGTGTTCGACGGGGCATTGCCCGCGCGCGGGCTTGCCAGAAGGAATGACGACGTGGGTTGCTGAAGGGGGATGGGGATGAGCGAGGGCCCGTCCGGCGGCGGGTTGACAGGCATGAGATAGTTGCCCGGCGCGCCGTCGATGGCCGCGTACACAAGCGCGTAGAGGTCGCCGTTTGCCGCGACGTGGAATCGCGCGCACCCGGGCTGGCGCGTGTCCGTCCCCTCCAGGAGCACTTTTCGCTCAATGACCTGGCCACCGCGCACAACCGCCAGGTGCAGCGAATCCATGATCGAAAGGTCCGGGAAGAACCTGTCGCGCATGAGAGGCGTACTCACCGGCCGTTGGGTGTACATGACGTACGCATCGCCGCCCGGGGTGACGTAGAGGTCCTGGCCAAACACGTGCCCCGCCGTCGCGTCGACATTGGCAATCTCGATGGCGGGGGCGAATCCCTGCGAGCGGAGATCGGGCGTCCACGTGAAATACAGGATGCGGAAGACATAATCCCATGAGCTTTTCGTTTGCTCGAACTTGTAGTCCGCCCATTCCGTGACGGGTTCCCGGATATCGCCGACGGCGAGGACGTACGCGGCGCCGGATTTCAGCGCGGCCTGGGGGTAGCACGACCGGATGGGGAACGTGATCTTGCCATTGCCCAAGACTTCGCCATTGGCGTTCATGTGACACCAGTTCTGCTCGCTTGTCTTGGCGTCTATGTTGAGCATGAGCAGTTCCTGGACGTCGCGATCCGCCGCGTACCCCCGGTAGGAATGATCGGTAAATGTGGTTTCGCCCTCCCAAACCGGACGAAGCGTTTGGGGATTGGCCGCGTTTTCCAGGTTGAATTTCAGCAGGTAGGGCGTGCAAGGGCCGTACTTGGTGCCGGGCAGTTCCGTGCTGTCATTTACGTACAGATAGAACGCCTCGGGTCCCGTGGTGGCGAGGACGGCGGGTTCACGCTGCCGGTAGCCGTCGGCTTCGGCCAGGAGGCGCCATCCGTTCTCCGTGCGTGCGTGCAGCCGCCACCGGGTGTTGCAGAGCAGCGGCACGTCCGGGCCCGTTTCCATCTCCGACAGCACCACGGTGTCCCCAACCCGGGCAAGGGTGGTGCAGCCGGAACTCCAGAACGGTCCCGAGCCATTGTTCGCCGGGGTATGCGTATAGACCGTTTCTTCATGGACCACCCTGACTGCGGGCGGCGCCGGCGGCGTCATGACGGTTTCGCCGGTCGCGGCGTGGTACTGGCGGGAGAGCGCTTCGCTGTCCACACAGCGCCCTTCCCGGCCGTACGCGGCCAGGCGGTCGTCGATGCGTTCGTACGGCAGCAACTCGGCATGACTTGCGAAGCACAAGACCATTTCAAGCAGAATCAGCGAAGTCACAGACAAAACTCCTTCCCGCCGCAGCCATCGCGGCCGCCGTGCAGAGTGGTGTTTGGCGGGCCTGTTCACCGCGGGTGTTGCGGCACGCGATGGCGGTTGAGCTTCTCGGCCACGCCTTCCAGTTCGGGGTCAAGGCGGTGCGCACGCTCCCATTCTTCCACCGCCTTGTCCACCTCCCCTTTGAGAAGGTACGCGTCGCCAAGGTGATCCCGAACCACCGCATCGTCGCGCTCAAGCCGGAGAATGGAGCGCCGGATGTACTCGATCGCCAGGTCGACTTTTCCCTGCCGGTAATAGACCCAGCCGAGACTGTCGAGATAGAAGCCATTGTCAGGCGACAGTTCGAGCGCGCGCTTGACCAGGGTTTCGGCGCGGTCGAGATTCTTGTTGTTGTCCGCGAAGAAATACCCCAGGAAGTTCAAGACGTCCGGATCGTCCGGATCGAGTTGCAGGCAGGCCTCGATATGCGTTTCGGTGTTGGCCGGCTCCTTCAACTCGTCGTAGATGATGGCCAGGTAATAATGCAGCCATTTGTCCGCGCCAAACCGGTCGAGGGTGGCGAGCAACACCGGCGCCGCCTCCGCGGGCCGGTCCAGCGCCATGAGAATCCGCGCCTGGAGAATGTTGAAGCGCTGGGATTGCAGGCCTTCGGCGTCGATGGCGCGCATAAGCTCGAGCAGGAAGGCGCCGGTCGGCTCAGCGCCGTACAGAAACAGGATTTCCTGGAGGTAGTCGTGGCTTTCGGCGTCGATGTCGCCGTCGATTTTGTCCAGCGATTCCAGAAGCGGCAGATAGGGTTCTCCGGCGAGCTTGCGGGCGAATGCACGGAGCAGGGTGCCCATGATGGGGGCGTCGTTCGGCGGAACGGCCCGCCCGGCCTCCGCCGCACGGCCCGCGCGCAGGAGCAGGTACATGCGCTGGAGATGATGCCGGGCCTCGGCGCCGGCCTGTTCGCACAACGTGGTGACTTCCTCGATGGCCTCGTCGTAGCGGCCCAGGCGGGCCAGGGCGGCCGCGAAATGTTCGCGCGCGCTCACATCGTCCGGAGACGACGCGAGATACCGCCGGAACTGGGCCGCCGCGGACTCGTTTTCCTCGAGTTCCAGATGGATCAGGCCCAGCAGATTCCGGGCATTGGTCAATTCGGAGTCGAGCTCGAGGGCTTTCTGCAGATACGCCTTTGCCTCCTCGTTTCTCTCGATGCGCGCGAGGCTCAGCCCAAGCCGTTCATAGAGCATCGCGGAATCCGGGTGAAGCTGCACGAGCTTCGTATAGATGTCGACCACGGACACCAGATCGTTCGACTCTTCCTCCGACTGGAGCAGCTCGTCGTAGATGAAGACGTTGAAGTCCGTCAGGTCGAGGGCCTTTGTGAAGGCTTCCGTGGCCTCATCGTAGCGTTCCTGCTGGCGGTAGATCCGGCCCAGTATGAACCAGGCGGCGGGATCCTCGGGGTAATCGTCCGCCAGGTCATCCGCATAGGTCCGGGCCTTCTCCAGATCGTGAATCATGAGATAGCCGCGGATGATGTGTTTCACGAGATTGGGATCGTCGGGGGCGTATTCGTGCGCCGTGACGAATTCGGTGATCGCCTGCTCGAACCGGCCGTTCCGGCGGTGGATGTCGCCCATCAGGTAATGATTGAAGGCCTGCGCCCGGGCACTCGGGGCTTCCGCCGGAGCGAGGGGCACGGTCTGGCACCCCAGGGCAACCACCAGGCAGAGCGCGATAATTACGTGGCGCATGAGCAGGAGTCCTCGTCGGGTTCCGAAAACAACGGCCCCGTCTGCAGGGAACGCGCAAACGGCGCAAACGAGCGCCGGTGATGGGGGCACGGCCCGCATCGCGCGATGGCTTCGAGATGCTCGCTCGTGCCGTATCCCTTGTGCCGCGCGAACCCGTACTGGGGAAACTGGCCGTCCAGTTCGTCCATGATGCGGTCCCGCGTGACTTTCGCAATGATGCTCGCGGCGGCGATCGATTGGGAACGGCAATCCCCTTTGATGATGCGGCACTGGGGGATCGGGCAGCCGGCGATCTCGAACCCGTCGACCAGAAGGTAGTCGGGCAGGGGTGTGATCTGGTTCACGGCGCGGTGCATGGCCGCGTAATTCGCCGGCTGGATGCCCATCCGGTCGATTTCGCCGGACGGAACCACGGCAATCCCGATGGCGTGGGGACCGTCACGCAGCACGTCAAACAGATGCGCCCGTTTTTCGGGCGTCAATTGCTTGGAATCGTTCAGGCCGGGCAGGGGGTGGCCCAGCACAACGGCCGCCGCCACCAGGGGGCCCGCCAGGGGGCCGCGGCCTGCCTCATCGACCCCGGCCACGCGACAAAAGCCCTGCCCTGCCGCCTGGCGCTCCAGGATGCCGGCCTGCAGTTCCTCGCGCCACTGCGCTGCCTGCGGGCGGGCCGAATGACGTCTCCGGGCTCCGGAACGACTGGCGCCGCACCGGGCCGTTACGGGCGCTGGCGCATGCGGCGGCCCCGCCTCCACAGCGGTGTGTACTTCATTGAGGGTGCGTTTCGGCATCGATTCCATCCCACACCAGTTTGCCCGAGAATTCCACCTGATGGGACAACACCCGTAGAATAGCCCGCATACGGGCCCACCGCAAGGCGGGCCGATGCGGGCGCCGGAGACTCCGGAAAAGCCTGAGCGTGAAACGTCGCGGTTATTGCTCGTCTTTGGTGGTCGTGGAACGGCCCTTGGCCTTCACGCGCGCCGCTTTGCCGGCGCGCTCGCGCAGGTAATACAGCTTGGCGCGGCATACCTTGCCCTCGCGCACCACCTCGACCTTTTCCACACGCGGCGAGTGGAGCGGGAACACGCGTTCAACGCCTTCACCGAAGGCCACCCGGCGCACGGTGAACTTGGCGTTGGCGCCTTCACCGCCCGAGCGGCTGATGATTACGCCTTCGAATACCTGAATGCGTTCTTTCTCGCCTTCCACAATCCGGAAGTGGACGCGGACGGTGTCGCCGATCCGGAATTGCGGGACATTCTCCGCGGCCTTTTTTTGCTCCTGGCTGAGCGCTTCAACTGCCTTCGCGAATTTCACGGCTGTTCTCCTCGCTTCCGTTCTGCTTCTTCCCGGTCGATTTCCTCCAGGAGCAAACGGTCTTCTTCGCTACAGTTCATTAACAAATCCGGACGTCGCGCGCGTGTGGCCCGCAGCGCCTCCCTGCGCCGCCATCGCTGGATGACGGCATGATGACCGTCGCGCAAGACCGCGGGCACCTCGAGGCCACGGAACACCGGCGGGCGCGTGTACTGCGGCGGCCCCAGCAACCCGTCGTAAAACGAGTCCGTCGTGACCGATTCCCAGTCGCCCACCACACCGGGCAACATCCGGCTTATCGCTTCAATTATCACCAGCGCAGGCAACTCGCCTCCGCTCAGCACGTAATCGCCGATCGAAATCTCTTCCGTGCAGAGCGCCGTGCTCACGCGCTCATCCACGCCTTCATACCGCGCACACACCAGAACCAGATCCGGCGCGCACGCCAACTCGCGGACCAGCCCCTGGTCGAGCCGCCGGCCGCGCGGCGACATCAGCGCCACCCGCCGCAGCGAATTGCGGCCCGCCAGGCCCTCCAGGGCCGCCGCAATCGGCTCGCACCGCATCACCATGCCCGGACCGCCGCCGTACGGGGCGTCGTCCACCGTACGGTGCCGGTCGGTCGCGAAGTCCCGAATGTTCGTGACCGCGACCTCGAGCGTGCCCTGCTCAACGGCCTTGCCCAAGAGGCTCGCCTTGAGCGGAGCGTCAAAAAACTCCGGGAACAGCGTGAGGACGTCAATGCGCATCGTCCACCGCGAATGGGGCAATGTCTCCCACGAGAATCACCCCGGATTCCCAATCTATCCGTTCCACCACTTCCCGAACCATCGGGAGCAGCAAACCGCGGCCATCGGCGCCCGCCACCTCCAGCACGGCGTGGACAGGCGTCTGAAGTACGCCCACGACTTCGCCGAGCCCGGCCGCGCCGGGGCCGACCAGCCGCATGCCGAGCAGCGCATCCGCTTCGAGCCGGCCCAGCAGGGCGATGGCCTCCTCGTCGGCCTCCCAGAGGACTTCCGCCCCCCGCATGCCCGCCACGCTGTCGCGCGGCGTTCCCGGCGTAAACTCCACGACCACCCAGTCCTTCGGCCGCCGCAATGCAGCCACCAGGGGCCGGATCTCGCGGCCGTCCGTCAACCGCAGGCGCAAGCGCCCCAGAAACGCGTTATCGGGGACGTCGCCGCCCGCCGCCTGGATGCGCACCTGCCGCTTGCCCGGATTCACGGAATGAACCTTGCCCGCCACCACGGTGCGCCTGGCCATACGTCCTCAGGGCGCGCCTCACTCCACAATCTGGAGCGTGGCCCGCATGTCCTGTTTGTTTGCGGCGGTATTGAGGATGGTGCGAATGGCCTTCGCCGTCCGCCCGTCCCGTCCAATCACCTTGCCCATATCGTCCGCGTGGACGCGCAGTTCATAGCACTGGCCATCTTCATTTTCGATGACCGTCACCTGGACGTCCTCGGGATGATCCACCAGCTTCTTCGCGATAAACTCAATGAGTTGCTTCACGGTGCGAATCCTCGTTCACGGCCCGTGCCCCCGCGGGGCATGCCCGGGCCCGCGCTGCTCAGTCCTACGCTTCCGCGGAAGGCGCGGCGGTCTCGGCCGCGGCCTCTTCCGCCGGGGTGGCGTCGGGCAGCTCTTCCGGCTTCGTGCCCTTGGCGTACATATCCATGACGCCCTGCCGGGTCAGGATGGACCGCACGGTGTCCGACGGCTGGGCGCCGTCGCACAACCACTGGAGCGCACGCTTGGCATCGATCTCGACGCGCGGTTCGGGCCGGGCGCAGGGATGGTATACGCCGATTTCCTCGATCACGCGGCCCTTGGTGCGGCTCCGTCCGTCCATCACCACCACCCGGTAATACGGCGCATGGGTGCGGCCGCCTCGTTTCATGCGAATTACAGTTGCCATGGTTCCTTTCTCTCCTGACCGCGGGGGTTCCGCGGCCCTCCTTGAATCCGTCGTAGCTATTCCGTGACCATCACAGCGCCAAACGGCGGGAACATGCGGCGATACCGGCCGCGGGGTCAGAAGCCGGGCATCATGGGCATGCCCCGCCGGCCTTTCTTCCCGCCCTTCATCATGTTCTTCATCATCTTCCGCATCTGCTCGAAATCCTTGAGCAGCCGGTTGACTTCCTGCACCGTGGTGCCGCTGCCGTCGGCGATGCGCCGCCGCCGGCTGCCGTTGATGAGCTTCGGCTTCTGCCGTTCTTCCGGCGTCATCGAGTAGATGATGGCCTCCACGTATTTCATCTCGTCTTCGTCCACGTCCATCATCCCCTTGCCCATCATCTTCTTCATCCCGGGGATCTTCTGGACCAGGTCGCCGATCGAGCCCATCTTCTTCAGTTGCTGCATCTGCTGCAGGAAATCTTCGAGGTCCCAAGTCGCCTTGCGCGCCTTCTCCTGAAACTTGAGCGCCTGCTCCCGGTCGACGACTTCCTGGGCCTTTTCCACGAGCGACACGATGTCGCCCATGCCCAGGATCTGGTCGGCCATGCGTTTGGGATGGAACGGTTCAAGGGCGTCGAGCTTCTCGCCCGTGCCAACGAACTTGATCGGGCAGCCCGTCACGCTAATCAGGCTGATCGCCGCGCCGCCGCGCGCATCGCCGTCCAACTGGGTCAACACAACGCCCGTCAGGGGCAGCGCGTCGTGAAACTGCTTGGCGCTGTTGACCGCGTCCTGACCGGTCATCGCGTTGGCGACGAACAGGATTTCGTGGGGCGCCACCTGGGCCTGAATGCGCCGCACCTCGCCCATCATCTGCTCGTCGACGTGCAAACGGCCCGCCGTGTCCATGATGATGACGTCGCACTGGCGCATCTGGGCTTCGCCGCGGGCCATGACGCAGGTGTCCACGGGGTCGGCGTGCTCCCCGAGGCTGAAGCTCTCCACGCCCGCCTGTTGCGCCACGATCTCGAGCTGTTTGATGGCCGCCGGGCGGTACACGTCCGCCCCGACCAGGAGCGGCCTGTGCCCCTTTTTCTTGAGATGCAGCGCGATCTTGCCCGCCGACGTGGTCTTGCCCTGACCCTGCAACCCCACCATCATGATGAGCGTCGGCGGAGTCTCCGCAAGCTTGAGGGGTTCGTTTGCCCCGCCCATGATCTTCACGAGTTCATCGTGAACGATCTTGACGATCTGCTGGCCCGGCTGGATGCTGTCCAGTACCTTCTGGCCCAGCGCCTGCTCCTGGATATCCGCGATGAACTGCTTGACAACCTTGTAGTTAACGTCGGCCTCGAGCAGCGCCCGCCGGATCTCCTGGAGGCTGTCCTTCATGTTCTTCTCGGTCAGTTTTCCCTGACCGCGAATGTTCTTGAAGGCGGCTTCCAGTCGTTTTGTCAGCGATTCAAACATGCCGTTCTCACGTCGGAGACAGTGCTTCCGTACAAAATGGACAGATCTCACCTGAAATCGAGGGCGTATCGTACCATACAAACGCGGGGCAATGCAATCTCGGGCGCCCGGCCTCAACATGGTGGTTTTGTTCGACTTGTCGCTATCTCCGCGTGGCCGGAAACGGCTCCGTGCCCTCGCTGATGCGTTTTGCGGCACTGGCGGCGGGGGAAGCCGCCAATTCCTGAAACCGCGCGGTTTGCGGCGTTTACGCGATGGCCGCGGGGAGCTTGAAGTGTACGTCCTCGAGCACGGCCTCGCTCTCTTCCACCTCACATGGTCCGCGCGACTTGAAGTATTCGATGACACCCTGAACCAGCCGTTCGGGCGCCGACGCGCCGGACGTGAGCAAGATGGAGCCGACGCCGTCCAGCCACGCCTCCTCGATCATTTTCGCGGAGGAAATCAGATAGGCGGGAATGCCCTGGGCGCTGCAGATCTCCGCCAGGCGCGTGGAATTGGCGCTGGCCCGGTCGCCGACCACGAGGACCAGGTCAACCTGCGACGACAACGCGTTCACGGCGGCCTGCCGGTTTTGCGTGGCGTAACAGATGTCTCCGGAGCGGGGACCGGCGATATTGGGAAACCGTTTCGTGAGCGCCTGGATGACCCGCGCGCAATCGTCGACGCTCAGGGTGGTTTGCGTGATGTAGGCGACCTTTTCGGGATTGGGCACCTCAACCTGTTCCACTTCCTCGATCGTGAAGACGCGCCGGATATGCTCCGGGGCCCAGCCCATGGTGCCGATGGTCTCGTCGTGGCCGGGTTCGCCGATGAGGATGATCGTGTAATCCTTGTCCGCGAACCGGCGCGCTTCGTTGTGCACCTTGGCCACGAGCGGGCAGGTCGCGTCGATGACCTCGAGCTGACGTTCCCGCGCGTCTTCCCAACGTGATGGAGAGACGCCGTGGGCGCTGAAAAGCAGGTGCGAACCCTTTGGCACGTCCTCGAGCCGCTTGACGAACACGGCCCCCTTTTCCCGTAGTTCATTGACCACATGCGCGTTGTGAACGATGTCGTTGAGCACGTACACGGGCGCGCCGTAAAGTTCGAGGGCGCGCTCCACGCATTTGATCGCGCGTTCGACACCCGCACAGAAGCCTCGGGGCCGGGCAAGCAGTATCTTCATCGTATCTCCTCGGATAAAGCACACGCCGTCAGCGGCGGAAGTGATTGTGACCCGCGCCTTTACGGCAACACCTCGGAACGGCGCGCCTATTCCTCCCGCCGGGCGCTCAACGCGGGCACGCACCGGCGCTGCGCCTGTCGGGAATCAATGGGGACCGCTCCGCATGTTATACCCCTGAAAGAGGATAGTCTGCGGAACCAGGCGCGGCCCTGTCAAGACCGCCGCGTCGTCAAAGGAGCTGAATTCATGCCACAACCGCCCATACTGCCCGTACTGGATTGGCAGGCCATCTTCGCCGGTGGTCAGACGTTCGACGACTGGCTGACGCGGGGTACCAACCCGGGGAACCAGGAGACCATGCAATCGCTGCGCGCCGCCCAGGTGCTTGAACCCCACGTCACAGCCATGCTGAATGGCCTTGCGCGGCCCGTCCATGTTGTCGCGATTGCGGAGGACTGGTGCGGCGACGTGGTGCGTCACGTGCCGGTGCTCGAGACCTTGGCGAACGCCGCGACGAACCTTCACGTCCGTTACATCTATCGTGAAGACCGGCCGGATGTCTTTGTGCGTTTCCTGACCAACGGGGGCGAGGCCATTCCCAAGTTCATCTTTCTCAACGGCCAATTCACCGAATGCGGCCACTGGGGGCCGATGCCGTCCCTCTGCCGTGAACTCATCTCCCGCGGAAAAGCGTGCGGCGATGTGGCCAGGGCGCGCGAGCAGGTCGCGGCCATCTACCAGGCCGACGCCAGCCGCCGCATGGTCGTCGAGGAACTCCTGCACCTCATCGGCATCGCCTCGTGCACTGCTCCGTGACAGAACGGGCGGATGGTCAGAGCCCCTGTTCGCGAAGATAGAACTCGATGGCCTTGCGGTGGTCGCCCTGCAGCTCGATGGCATCTTCGCGCACCGTGCCGCCCGCCCCGCAGCGTTTCTTGAGTTCGCTCAAGAGGGTTTCCAGGTCGCCCGTGACGCGACGGAGCACCGTGACTCCTTTGCCTCTGGCGCGGTTCTCAAACGCCAAGTCATACGCGCCTTTCCGGGTGCGCGCAACCTGGTAGGGGCGTTTCCGCGGCCGGAGAATCTCGGCCCTGGGTTCGGTCTGCGGCGGATGCTGCCCCTGCGGGGGAAGATCCCGGGGCAGACGCTCCGCGAGGTCGGCGAAGGGCGTCGACCGCAACGGTTCAGACGGCGGCGAGGTATCGAGGCGCTTCCGGTCGTGGTCGCTCATCGTAAAACTGCCTGTCGCTTCAGCTCACTGGTTCAGCGTCACTTTTCCGGGAACACGGCCATCAGGGCGTCGGCGAACAGGGTCATGCCGCGCTCGTCGGGATGGTTGATGGCGTTGGCCAGAATGATGGGATACGGGATGCCTTTGCGCCACAATTCGCCCCACAGCCGGGAGGCGTCGGCCACGGCGATGCCGTTTGCCTCGGCGAATTCGCGCAGGCCGCGTACGTAGGGGCGGGGATCCTCATCCACCTTCACGGTGCTCACGTTCATCCAGTCCTGGCGCACGTAATGCGGCGTAATCAGGATGATCTCGGCCGGAATGGCCCGCAATGCATCGCGAATTTTCGCGTACTGCTCGTTCAGGGCGTCGCCCTGAAGGTACGCATCGTTCACGAATTCGATGGTGACGAGATCGGGCTTTCTGTCGAGCACGTCGCGCTTGAAATCGTACTGCCCGCCCGCGGGCGCGCTCATGTAGCCGTTGCTGCTGTTGCCGGGCCACGCCGCGGTGTGCAGCGTGATCGCGGACTGCGGGAACCGCTCCTGAAGCCGCGCGAGAAACTGCTGCTGGTACCACAGGGCGTCCTGTCCCGCCTTGAGCCCGCCGCCGTTGGTGACGCTGTCGCCCCACGCGACAATGGTGACCGGCTCGCCGTTGCGCAGTTTGGCCAGGGTTTTCGGAAGGAGGCGTTCCGCACTGGGCGCGGGCCCCGCGGTGCTCGTCGCGGCGAACTGGATAGGGAAGACGTTCTCGGGTTCCAGGCCCGCCAGGATGCCGTTATGCCAGACCGTGCACACCGCCACCTCGCCGGTCCCGGGTTCGGGAAGATGGATGTTGCCGACGCCCGGTTTGCCCTGGGCCACCCGCACGCCGCCGGAAGCATCCACGAGAATGCTGTCGACGCGGGTGGGGTAATAATCATAGTCGACGTACACGGCCTGGTCGGGCGCAATGGCGCCGCCCTCGATGCGGCCAATCTGCGCCCAGAACGCATCAACCACGTAATCGGTATCCGCCACGAATGTTTCGGCGGCGCCCGGTTGGGATGTGAGCCGGATGCTTGACGGTACGGCGAGACCCGTTCCGGTGCATTCTTCGGCAATGAGCTGCTTCAGTTTCGCGCCGCGCCTCCAGCTGCCGGCATTGGGATCAAACAGGGGAAGGGGGTTGTGTTCCTCACCGCGCACCTGCACCAGTTCGACCGGCGCGATGTTCACGGAGACGGCCTGCCGCAACTCCCGCGCGCCTTCGGGCGTGTCGACGCGGCCCGGGCCGAGCTCGATGGTCCACGGCTCCGTGATTCGGACCGGAAGCGCGCCTTCGGGCGCGGGCACCTGGACGGCGGCTAGTGCGGAAGCGGCTACGGCAATCGCGAGCATCATCTCAGTCTCCCCGGATACGGTGTTGCAGATCTTGGCGGTTACACGAACGCCGCAGTATACCGCAGGGAAAACCGTCAAGACGAATTGCCGGTGCGCACCGGGCGGCGAGACAAGACTGCCGGAGCCGCGTCCGCCGCGGCTCCGGCAGTAAGAACCTGCGAAGCAATCCTCCTTTTTCCCCGGAAACCCTCAGTGGAAGGGTTTTCGGCGGCGATTCAGCCTACTTCGCTTGTGCGTTTCATGACGGGCTCGCGGCGGCCACCTCCAGAAAGGTCCCGACGGTGTGGCTTGCCGCGTCCGTGTTCGGGGTCCAGCAGTCAAGCACGTCTATCGGACCACCTCCTTTCCCGGACCGGCGCGTCACCGTGCGACCGTGCGCCGGTGTAAGTCGTGCACTTGAGATAACACGCTTCACGCCGGGAAGATATTCCCGCGCGCCCTTCCCGCCGGTCCGTTTACAGGACGCTGGCGATGGCCTCGCAGAGATAGTCCATGTTGGCGGCCGTCATCCCGGCCACATTGATCCGGCCCGAACCGACGATGTAGATCCCGTAGTTCTTCCGGAGCGCGTCCACCTGGTCTTTGGTAAGGCCGGAAAACGAGAACATGCCTTTCTGGTTCTGGATGAACGAGAAATCCTGCGTGATGCCCTTGGCCTTGAGCGTGTCGACGAACTGCTTCCGCATGGTGTTGATGCGGTCGCGGATGTCTTTGACGTCGCGCTCCCAGCGCGCCCGGAGTTCAGGGTCGCTCAGTACCGCGACGACCAGCCGCGCGCCGTGGGCGGGCGGATTGGAGTAGTTCGCTCGAATGGAGCGTTTGACGTGGCTTTGCGCGGCTTTCGCGGCCTCGGGCGTTGACGCGACCAGCGAGAGCGCGCCGACGCGCTGGCAGTACAATCCGAAGTTCTTCGAGAAACTCGACGCGACCAGCATGTCGCGCCCGGGCACCGCGAACGCGCGCACGGCAGCGGCGTCTTCTTCGAGGCCGTCGCCCAATCCCTGGTAGGCGAAATCGAAGAACGGCAGCCAGCCGGCCTGGCCGCAGATCTCCGAAAGCTGTTGCCACTGGTCGAGCGCCGGATCGACGCCCGTGGGATTGTGGCAGCAGCCGTGCAGGAGCACCACGTCGCCCGCGGGGACCTTTCTCAGCGCGCCGGTCAGGGGCTCAACGGCCAATCCGTGAGCCGCGGCGTCGTAGTACGGGTAGGAGGCCGTTCCGATGCCGGCCGCCTCGAAAATGCTGCCGTGGTTGACCCAGGTCGGCTCGCTCATCCAAATCCTCGCCCCGGGATACTGCGTTTGGATGAAGTCCGCCGCGACACGCAGCGCGCCCGTGCCGCCCGGCGTGTGCGACGTGGCCACACGCTGCTCCCGGATAACCGGATGGTCCGCCCCGAATACCAGCGCCTGCACCAGGGCCGCGTACTCCGGCAATCCGTCGATAGGCAGATACCCCTCGATGGGACCCGCCTGGAGCACCCGTTGCTCGGCCGCTTCGACGGACGGCAGGACGGGCGTTCGGCCCTGGCTGTCCTGATACACGCCGACACCGAGATTGATCTTGCGCGGATTGGGGTCTTCCCTGAATGCGGCGGTCAGTCCCAGAATGGCGTCCGGCGGGGCCATGTCCAGTCTTTCGAACATGCTGCGTCTCCCTTGTTCAATTGCGTGAGTTGCTGCCGGCGGGCCGTTGTTTCCGATGCGTATGCCTGCGCCGCCCGGCCAACAGTGTGCGGGATCATACCGAAATCGCACACGCGGAAAAAGAGCGTTGTGGCCCGCCGCCGGCTCGCGGCCGCCGGGCTTACCAGTCCCGGTAGGGACGAACCGACAGGCTGGTGTTGAGGTAGCGCGGATCGCCCGAAACTTCCTTGCCCGCCCAGGGCGGGACCTCGAAGGGCTGGTCAACGGAGGCGAGCTCGATTTCCGCGACCACAAGCCCCTCGTTGGAACCTTCGAACTCGTCGATCTCCCAGCGGAAGCCCCGGTATTCCACGTTGTGCCGCAGTTTCTGAATGATGTGGCCTACGCAGAAATGGCCCAGCAACTGGGCGGCTTCGTCGCCGGGAATGGGGTATTCAAACTCGTCGCGCGCGATGTCGACGGTCGACTTCTTGAGGTTCAGCGTGGCCTGGCCGCCAGCAACGCGCACGCGCACGGCAATGGGCGGGCCCGTGGTGATGTAGCCTTGAAGAATGGGGACGCCGTCCGAGGCGGATTCCCGCCACGAATCGTCGACTACGAGAAATTTGCGCTCAATCTCGGTGCCCACGCCGCGTGTCCCTCCGCGCTTGCTTCCGCGCGGGGTCATCTTAGCGGTTTTCAGCGTCGCGCTCAATGCCGCCTCCCGAAAGAGGGGCGGGCGGCCCCTGGGGGTAGGGGCCGCCCTGCGTCAGGGGGAGGTACTGACGGGTTGGGTCAGATGCAACGGACCGCAGCCGCTGCCTATTCTGCAATGCGCAAGGCTGCGTAGCGCGAATACTGGCCGTCGGATACCAGCAACAGCACGGTTTCCTTGCCGCCGGCCTTCTCCATGGCCTGTTGGAACTCGTCGATGTTGGTCACTTTGGTGCGGTTGACCTCCTGAATGAGGTTACCGGAGGTAATACCCGCCATGGCCGCCGGGCCCTCGGGATCCACGCCGGACACCACTACGCCCTGCTCGTTCTCGTAACCGAGTTCGGCGGCGACATCCTCCGTCAGATTCTGGACGGTGATGCCGATGCCCTTCTCCACTTTCGCGGGGCCGCCAGGACCGCCCGGACTGGCCGCCGCCATGGCCTCCTCATCCAGTTCGCCGATGGTGACCGTCGTTTCAAGCCGCTCACTGTCTCGGAGCACCGCCAGGGTGATGGCCGTGCCGGGCGCGGTACTGGCAATGCGGCTGCGGAACGAATTCAGGTCGCCGACAGGCTGGCCGTTAAGCTCGACAATGATGTCGCCCTGCTTGAGTCCTGCCTGCTCGGCCGCCGAGCCGGGCATGACCTGGCCGATCAGGATGCCTTTGCTCTCATCGACGCCGAAACTGTCGGCCAGCTCCCTGGTCAGGGGCTGAATGATGACGCCGAGCTGCCCGCGGGTTACGGTTCCGCTCTCGCGCAGCTGGGTCTGGACGTATTTGATCATGTTGACGGGGATCGCGAAGCCAATGCCCATGGAACCGCCGGTCCGGCTGTAGATGGCCGTGTTCATGCCGACCACTTCGCCGTCGAGGTTAATCAGCGGGCCCCCGGAATTGCCCGGGTTGATGGCCGCATCGGTCTGAATGAAATCGGCATAGTCGACGATGCCGACGTTGCCGCGGCCGCGGGCGCTCACAATGCCCGCCGTCACCGTGTGCGACAAGCCGAAGGGGTTGCCGATGGCCAGCACCCATTCGCCCACCTTGATGGCATCGGAGTCGCCCAACCGGAGCGACGGCAGACCCGAGGCTTCAACCTTGATCAGCGCGACATCCGTCTTGGGGTCGCCGCCCACAAGCTTGGCCTCAAATTCCTGGCCGTCCGAGAGTTTTACGGTGATTTTGCCGTCCTCAAAGTCGCCCACCACGTGGTTGTTAGTCACGATGTACCCGCTCGGATCAATGACAAACCCGCTGCCCTGGCCCATGGGGGCTTCGCGGGGCATCCGAAATCCCCGCTGGCCGCGGTTGCGCGGCTGGGGCATCTGGCGGCCGAAACCCCGCGGGCCAAAAAAGAATTCGAACAGGTCGTCCGGCAACGTTTCCGGGAGGCCTTCCATCTGCATCTGCGAGGCCTCCACCTCGCGGCTCACCTGAATCGACACCACCGCGGGCGAGGCCGCTTCCGCAACCTCCGCGAAGGTGTTTCCAAAATCCTTGAGCGTCTGAATGGCTTCGGTCTTGTCCGCGCCATACACCGCTTTGGGCGCAGGTTCAAACACCAGCGCCGGCACCGCCAGCAGGCCAAAAACGGCCACGGCGAGGAGGGCAGGCAGCAGAACACGTCTCGCCTTGTACCACATAGTCTCCGTCTCCTTTCCCGTTCGTTCCTCTCCCGGGAGTGATAGCACGCCAACGCAATCCGTTCGCGTACGTTCGTGCGTTTCGTTCAGATACCCCCGGAGTAGAGCACGTGGCGTGCCAATGTGGCGGGTTCGTTCTAAACCCTTATTTATGAAATATTTAGAGGATCGGCAACCACCGGCCAACCCCGGAGTCGTGACTGATACGAGACGCGATGCCCCAATTCAGGCCAGGTGCCAGGCCAGGCGCTGCATCGATTTGAACCCCCGCAGCACCCTCGAAGGCGATCCGCAGACGACGAGAACGGGCCTCCGGAGACCCCGGAACGGGGTCCAATTTGAACCCGGGGCGCAGCCCAGGGACCACCCGCACCTCAACGCCCCAAGCCCGAAAGGGGTTGAACTCCCTCGCGCAAAATTGCGGGGTTGAAATCCACCCCCGCCAGCGATGTACACGATCCGCACAACGATGTTGGAATTCGGCGGCGCTGTGTCCGCGGGGCCGTCCACCACGTCCACTGGGTCCACTACGTCCACCAGAAGATAAGATTGCCGGACAAGAACGGGGACATGTTCCAAGCGCCGTCCGCGGCGCGACAACGTGTCCCCGTTCGAAGCCGACAGCATTGCGGGGTTGAAATCCACCCCCGGCCACGCGTTGCCGCGTGGCCACCCCCGCCAGCGGGGGACACAAGCCGACGTGGATGATGTCGCGGATCTGCTGTTCTGGCCACCCCGCCAGCGGGGGACAAAAGAGAGAACGGATCAGGGTTCGCCGAGGCATGAAAAAAAGGAGGAGCACGCAGGCATTCCGCCCACGCGCCCCTCACTCGTCTGGTCTCTCGTACGGCCCAGCCCGGAAAGCGTCTTCCCCGTCGGGGCCGCGCCGCAATCCGGGTATCAGGTCACGGAACGATCGCGGCCAGCATGTTCATCATGGCCACGTACGCTTTGCAGATGGGCCATTCGCCCGGGAACCGCATGAACTCGACGTGTCCATCCATGTACAGCACGTTGCTGCCGCCTGGAATGTGGTTGAAATAGCTCCAGCCGTTGACCGCATCCACGGCCGTCCAGGCCAGATCCCACATGACCGGGATCGACGACTGCGCCTGAGCGCTGCCGGACGGATTGTTGATATCGGTGATCATGAACCGTTCGATGCCTTCGCGGAGCCGGTAGAACGACTCGCTGGTCATCGCGGGCACGCTCGTGAAGGAGATGTCGGCTTCAAAGGCGTTGGCGCGCCCCGCGATGGTGGCCCAGTTATTGACCGCGGAGGTGGCTTCAGCGTCTGTGAGACCATACGCATCTACGCCCGACAGCATGGCCTGCACCGCAGCCAGGAAACCCTGGTCGAATTGCGGGGTGGGCCACTGGTTCGGATCCGCGCCCGGCAGCAGCACATGTTCGGCCATGATGGCATAGCCGTAGTATTCATAGGAGATTTCCCAGAAATGGCAGGGAATAATGCCGCCTTCGGGGGTCATGGCATCGGGGTGCCGCCAGCCATCGCTCTCAACGCGGGTCCATCCATCCCCGTCCGACGGGCAAATCAGGATGTTGTCGTCCGTCAGGTATTCCGGATAAATCGACGGACCGTTGGGAAAGCGGTTGATGTAGTTGGGCAGGGAAGCCGGGTTGGAGATTTCGCACGGCAGGTCGTATCGCGGAAATGCTTTGGCGATGCTGGGCCACTTCTCGCCCTGGCTTTCATTCGCGTACATCTTGAAGATCAATCCCATCTGTTTGAGATTGTTGGCGCAGCTTGCGCGGCGGGCCGCCTCGCGGGCGCGAGCCAGAGCCGGCAGGAGGATTGCGGCCAGAATGCCGATAATGGCGATCACCACCAGCAGCTCAATCAGGGTAAAACCACGTTTTTTCATCGTGCCTATCCTTCCGGTTTGACAGAATTATCAGGTCAAAAGGGGCTTGTTTTCCGCGGTGTGCGGGAGATGTGGGATAGGATGGTTGCCCTTGCGTACCCCCTGAAAGCTCCCTCAGGTCAACCCGTTCTTCGCGTGCGGCCTGAGAGGCCCTCGGTCCGAACTCCACTACAGCGGTCTGATTGTAACACCGCGTCGACGTTTCGTCAAGCACTTTTCCGACCTTTCGTCGGAATGCGCGCCACGCCCCCGGTGACGGGCGATCTCCATTGACAAGAGAGCCGCCACAGAGGTTGAAAACGCCGGACAAGAACGGGGACATGTTCCAAGCGCCGTCCGCGGCGCGACAACGTGTCTCCGTCAGGACCCTGGTCTCTGTGTCTTTGTGTCTTGGTGTGAAATACGATGCGATGAATACCGGTCGGCGTTCCCCGGCGCATGAAAAATGCGGGCGCGCAGGCATTCCGCCTGCGCGCCCCCTGGTTTCTCGTACAGCGCAGCCCGGGAAGCGTCTTCCCCGTCGGGGCCGCGCCGCAATCCGGCTATCAGGTCACGGGGTCGGCGTGGTCGACAGAGCCCCCGCCAGTTGGTTCATCATGGCCACGTACGCTTTGCAGATGGGGTCTGCGCCCGGTCCACGGGTTTCACGCGCGGTTGCTATGAACCGGCCCTGTCAATGCCCTTTTTCAACGCGGCAGTTATCGAGGCAGGAAAAAGGGGGCGTGGATGGTGTCCACGCCCCCGATTGGGTGCTGCGGTGCAGGACGACGCTGCTAGATGAACAGATTCAACAGGTCCATCATCTGCGGGTAGGCTCGGCAGATCGGCCATTCGCTCGGGTAGCGGAGGAACTCGACGTGACCGTCCATGAACAGGACATTGCCGCCGCCCGGAACATGGTTGAAATAGCTCCAGCCATCGGAGGCCATGGGCGTCCAGGCCATGTCCCACATCACCGGGATTTCGGTCTGGGCCTGAGCGCTGCCCGACGGGTTGTTGATGTCGGTGACCATGAACCGCTCGATGCCTTCGCGCAAGCGGTAGCAGGTCTTGGATTGGCCCGTGGCGCTCGTGTAGGCGATGTCGCCTTCGAACGAGGCGCCGGGCGTGCCGTTCGCGAAGTTCACGACGGCCGAAATGGCCGCAATCGACGAATCGGTCGGGCCCAGGGGATTGCCGCCGAGGAATACGGTCGCAATCGCGCCCAGGAAACCGCCATCAAACAACGTCATGATCGTCATGGGATTCGTGGGATCGGGCGCCATCGCGTTGACATCGACGCCCGGCGCGAGGAGATTTTCGGCCCTGATGGCCCAGCCATAGTATTCATAGGAGATTTCCCAGAAATGGCAGGGGTTGATGCCGCCGTCGGGGTACATCGCGGGAGGATACCGCCAGCCGTCTTCTTCCACGCGAACCCAGCCGTCGCCGTCGGACGGGCAAATGAGGATGTTGTCATCCGTCAGGTATTCCGGATACACCGCCGGGCCGTCAAAGAACCGGTTGATGCGGTTCGGGTTTGTGCAGTTTTCACGGCTGTTCGGGAACGCCTTAATCATGCTGGGCCATTTCTCGCCCCGGCTTTCATTGGCGTACATCTTGAATACCAGCCCCATTTGCTTGAGGTTATTGGCGCAGCTGGCCCGGCGGGCGGCTTCGCGTGCGCGAGCGAGGGCCGGCAGGAGGATGGCGGCCAGTATGCCGATAATGGCAATGACCACCAGCAGCTCAATCAGGGTAAAGCCATTCTTCTTCATAATTAACCGTCCTTCCGGTTTTACGGGATTATTACACCATTCAGATTGTGCCTCCCGCGGTCTGCGGGAGCGGAGGGATAGGATGGTTGCCCTTGCGTACCTCCCTGAGCGCCCCCTCAGGTCGCGGGCCCCCGGCGGCCTCATGCGAAACCTGAGCGCGCCCCGATCCGATACCCGGTACATTAGAATAGTAGCAGCAGCTTGACGTTTCGTCAAGATCCCGGGGCGTTATGTCATACGCGCGCGTACGCCTGCAGAAAGGGGGGGGAGGCGGCACGGCAGCCCGCTGGCCGGCCCCGGCGGACAGCGTGGAAGATACATGGAGAACACCCCGGGGAGCCGGGCGCCCCGCGCTGCGTTGAGGGGACTGGAAGACGGACGGCGTCGCTTCGCTAACTGGCGCCGCCGTAGCCGGGATAGGCGATGTCGTCGGGGGCGCCGGCCGGTTTTGTGGTTCTGTCGGCATACTTCCGCACCAGCACGGAGACCACGACATCATTGGATGTGCCGATGACGAGGGTCCAGTTGTTCTTACCGTACGTGATGGGCGGCGAAACCTCGTAGACACCGCCTTTGCCGCCCGTCAACTGCAGGTGCTGGAAGTTCTGTTGTTTGAAAATGGCTTGCACCTGATCGGCGGGAGTGCCCAGTTGGATGAGGTTTCGGAACTGTCGGAGTTCCTTGGTGTACGCGCGGCCGCTGGTGGCCTGTTTGATCATGCTTTCGTCGCTTGTCAGATCGACTGCGATCACCAGCACCAGCGCGCACGCCACGACCCCGAGCAGGATAAAGAAGAAGTTCTTGTTTTCAAACATGGCCGCTCCCTCGTCTCATGCTTCCACGCTGCAATTCGAATATTACCGCGAAGTCCCCGGGGTGTCAAGACATGGAGGGAACCTCAATTGCTGGGGACCGCGCCCCTGGGCGTCCTCCGGCGCATCGGCGGATTGACGCATCCTTCGGCGCCAATCGGGTATTAATGGGCAAACCGCCGCGCCGGCGGTGTGGCCTGGGACTGCCGGGAGCCTCATGCCGTGACGTGTTCCCGCGGATTTTTGCATACGGTCCGGAGAGTCCGGCATGATCAAGGTCTTTCCGGGTGCAAACCCGCCCGAGTGCCCGTTCCCTGAACCGGCAGGTGCAACGCAAGGGGTCAACATGCTTCGTCAGAACAGGTGGCTGGTTTTTTTCTATGCCGCGGCCGTGTGTGCGGCCGCTGCGGATGCGGACGTGCTCTATCTCCGCAATGGCGATCGCGTCAGTGGAACGCTTGTCGGTCTCGGTGAAGCGACGGTGCGTTTTCAGGGCGTGTACACGGCCGAATTCAGCGTGCCCTGGTCCGAGGTGCTCGCGCTGACCACCGATGCAGAGGTGGACTTGGTGCTTCGCGACAGCGGGGCCGTGTCGGGCCGGCTGATCCTGCTGGATGACAAGCAGGGGCTGGCGTTCGAAAGCGAAGTCAGGCAGCTTGCGCACGACGACATTGTCACCATCGCGGTGCCGGGGCTGGCGATGGCCGCGGAAGCGCCGCCCGAAGCCGCGGCGGAGCCTGCTCCGGCCGAAGCCGCCCCCGCGCCAAAATGGTCGGGCACGGTCTCGGCGGGCGCCACGTGGCACAAAGGCGCGACCGATGCCTTCGACGCGGTGACAGGGGTGGCCGTCACCCGCCAGTGGCCCAAGGACAGCCTGACGCTCAAGTCGGAGGCGGCCTACGGGGAAGTCGAGTCTCAGAAAAACGCCCAGCGCATCCTGGGCGAATTGAAATGGCAGCATTACTGGACGGAACGGTTCTATTTCTATGGACTGGGCGGCGCCGAGCATGATGCCGGACGGCAGCTGGATCTGCGTCTGCGCGCCAACGTCGGTCTGGGCCGGGAGTTCATCCAGAACGAACGGCGCAAACTCTCGCTGGAGGCCGGCGTGGGCTATCGCCGCGAGTACTGGCTGGAGTACGACCTCATCCAGGAACGGCTGGCCGAGGACGCCAGCCGGGACGCGCGCCGCGCCCGGCTCACCCAATACCTGGGCGAGATCGGCGGCCTGACCGGGCTGCACCTGATCGAGGCCAGTCTGCGCTACCTGCGCGACGTGAAGAGTCTCGAGTTCGACAACGACACCCACACCGAAGACAGCATTAATGTACACGCGTCGAGCCATTACGAGCAGCAGGTGTTTACCCGAAGCCTGTTTACATCCGATCTGACCTACGAACCCGATGTCGACGACCTGTCGAGTTTTCGACTGCTGTCGGATCTGGGGTTCCTCACCCCGCTCTCGGAGAAGATGAGCCTCAAAATGCGGCTGAATTCCGAGTACGACAGCGACACCGGGGGAGTGGATGCCGAGAATTGGGAACACAAATTCATGACCGGCCTGGAGTACAAGTTCTAGGCCGCTTCGGGTGTGAGACCAGCGCCCGTGCCGGTCATCCGAACGGGGACACGTAGTCGCGCCGCGGACGGCGCTTGGAACATGTCCCCGTTCTGCTCTGGTGTGAGACCGGCGGCCCCGCTGATTCAGGATATCCGGCGGCGCGGTTCGAGAATATCCGGAATTAATTGACTGAACAGATCGTTGGGGCTATAATTCTTTGTTGTATCAAACTTTTTAAGGAAGACAAAGAAGATGCCGGAGGAACGGCTCAGCGCCAGCCTCGAAGACTATCTGGAAGCGATTTTCCATGTGGTTGAGGCAAAACAGGCGTCCCGGGCGAAAGACATCGCGGACCGGCTGAATGTCAACAGTTCATCGGTCACGAGCGCGCTGCATGCCCTGAAAGAACGCGGCCTGGTGAACTATGAGCCGTATGACCTGGTGACCCTGACCCCCGAGGGCCTGCGCCGGGCCAAACAGGTGGTTCGGGGCCACGAGGCCTTGCGCAGCTTTTTTGTGGACGTGCTGGGCGTGGAGAACAGCGAGGCGGAAGCGGCCGCGTGCGGGATGGAACACGCGATGTCGCCGCTGGTTCTCGATCGGCTGGTTCGCTTTGTCGAGTTTGTAGGCACGGCGCCCGGCGCGCGGTTTCAGTGGGACGAAGATGAAGGCGATTTCCGCAACGGCACGTCCGATGGGCGGGATTGACCGTAGCGGGGCGAGTGAGTATGGAAACACGCATTGCGAAGCATACTGCGCAGACCCGCATGTTGAGTGAGACGCGGGGCGACGAAACCGTGCGTGTCGTGCGGCTGCATGGCGGGCGCGGATTCAAGGAGACCCTGGCGGACCTCGGGGTCTTGCCGGGCACGGTGCTCCGGGTGGTTGCCGCGGGGGCCTGTGGTCCGCTGGTCGTCAGGTGCCGGGGCAGCCGCATCGCGATTGGGCGGGGCATGGCGGAACGCGTCGAGGTAGTCTAGGCGAGTTCGCAGGCCGGACCGGGTGTTCGTGCAGACGGCCCGGCACACCAGGTATGCAGGCCGATTTTTCGAACGTTTTCCGTGGATAGCGTTCGTTGCAGGAAACACATGAGCACGAAGACGCTCTTTGACCTCGTCAGCGGAGACCGGGCGCGCATTGTGCGCATCCGTGGAGAAGGCGCTCCCGGACTTCGTCAGCGCTTGCTCGACATGGGCATTACGCGCGGCACCGAGTTGGTGGTGGAGCGCCATGCGCCGCTGGGAGATCCGGTCGAGATCAGTCTCAAGGGATATTCGCTTGCCCTGCGCATGAACGAGGCCAGGCACATCGAAATTGAGGAATTGTGACGTGGCGGGCATCGCGATTGCAGGCAACCCCAACGCCGGCAAGACCTCCCTGTTCAATCACCTTACCGGGGCGGCCCAGAGCGTGGGCAACTATCCCGGGGTAACGGTGGAGCGCAAAGAGGGCGTGGCCCGGCTCAACGGGCGGCGGGTCAGCGTGGTGGATCTTCCCGGGACCTATTCGCTGACGGCGTATTCGCAGGAAGAGCTGGTGGCCCGCAATTTCATCATCGAGGACGGCCCCGACCTGGTGGTGGACGTGCTCGACGCGTCGAACCTCGAGCGCCATCTGTACCTGGCCATCCAGATCATGGAGATGGGGGCCCCGCTGCTGCTCGCGCTTAACATGGTGGACGTGGCCAAGCGCCGCGGACTCGACATCGACCACGCCAAATTGTCGGAGCTGCTGGGGGTCCCGGTCGTGCCGACGGTGGGCAGCAAGGGCACGGGGATCAAGGAACTGCTTCAGCGCTGCATCGACGCGATTGACGGCAAGGTGTCCGTATCGCCGCGCGCCGTAACCTACGGCCATGAAGTGGACGAAGAAGTCGACACGCTGGCGGAACTCGCACGCGGGGTGACGCCTCTGGCAGCGCGGTACAGTCCGCGCTGGCTGGCGGTAAAGCTGCTCGAGGGCGATCCCGAGGTCGAGAAAAAAGTGGTCGAGCTTGGAGGCCAGGCGGCGCCGGCCCTTCTGGAGGCGGCGCGGAAAGCCGTGAAAGCCATCGAGCGGCATTGCGGCGACGACTGCTCGACGGTGATTGCCGAGCGCCGGTACGGGTACGCGGCGGGCATCATGAAAGAGTGCGTGACCCTCACCGGCGAGGCCCGCGAGATGAACACGGACCGCATCGACATGATCGTGTGCAACCGGTTCCTGGGGCCGTTGATTCTGGTCGGGGTGGTGGCGGCGCTGTTTTTCACAGTGTTCAAAGTGTCGACCGAGTGGGCGTGGGTCCCGTGGTTCGGGGGGTGGTATGCGCCGGTCGACTGGGTGGAGTGGTTTTTCGAGCGTCTGGCCGAAGCGGTGGCGGGCCTGGAACCGCGCGCGCCGATCCTGCATTCGCTGATTAGCGATGCGCTGATTGCGGGCGTGGGCGGGGTGCTGGGGTTTGTACCGCTCATTTTCACCATGTTTTTCCTCATCTCCGCCCTGGAAGATTCGGGCTACATCGCGCGCGTGGCATTCATTCTGGATCGCGTGCTTCAGACCTTCGGCCTGCAGGGAAAGTCGATTCTGGCCATGATCGTGTCGGGCGGCCTGGGCGCCGGCGGGTGCGCGGTGCCGGGGGTCCTGGCCACCCGGACCCTGCGCGAAGAGAAAGACCGCCTGATCACGATGCTGGTGGCGCCGTTCATGAATTGCGGAGCGAAACTGCCGGTCTACGCGATGCTGATCGCGGCGTTCTTCCCGCATCGCCACACGCAGATGATGCTGTTGTTGTGGGCGTTTTCGTGGGTGGTGGCGCTGTGCGCCGCATGGGTGCTGCGCAAATTCGTGATCCGGGGCGAGCAGACCCCCTTCGTGATGGAATTGCCGCCGTATCACGTGCCGGTGCTGCGCAGCCTGCTCCTGCACACCTGGGATCGCACGTGGATGTACGTGAAGAAGGCCGGAACCATCATCCTGGCCATCAATGTGCTCTTGTGGGCGCTGATGTATTTCCCGCAACCGCCCGATGCGGCGAACGGGAACGCAACGCCCCAGGCCGTCGCTCCGCCGCACGCGAGCGAAGCGGAGCAGGCCGCGGATGCCCTTGCACACAGTTACGCGGGGCGGTTCGGGCGCGCGCTCGAACCGGTCACGCAGTATGCGGGATTTGACTGGCGCACCAACATCGCGCTGGTCGGGGGGTTCATGGCAAAAGAGGTGGTCGTGGGCACCCTCGGAACCGTGATGGCCATGGGCGATGTGGATCCCGGGCAATCGGAAACGCTTTCCCAGCGGCTGGCCGGGGACCCGGCGTGGAATCCGCTGAAAGGGTTTGCCCTGATGATCTTTGTGATGGTGTATGCGCCGTGCTTTGTCTGCATGGCCGTGATCTGGCGGGAGAGCGGGTCGTGGAAGTGGGCGCTGTTCTCCACGGTGTATTCCACCATCATCGCGTTTGTGTTGACGGTGCTGATCTACCAGGGGGGCCTCGTGCTGGGTCTCGGGGCGCCCCAGGGCAGTTGAACGGCAGACCGGACGCCCGGGCCGCCATCAAGCCCTGCCGCTTTATGCTGATCAGGGTCAGTGGCGGGTGGCGGGTTGTCCGAGGGAGTGTGTGGAATGCTTGAATTGCTGGTCGTTGGAATCATCGTGTGCGCCGCGGCGTTTACCGCAGGATGGTGGCTGCGCAGAAGCGCGCAGGGACGGAGTTGTCACGATACCTGCGGCATCGACGCACACGGCTGTCCCCTGTCGGGGGAACATGAGGCCGGTGGGGCCTGTTCGCTTCCCCCGGAGGTCTGCTGCGGGAAACATGCTTCGGGAAAACCGGCCGCGCGATGACGGGGCCAGGCAGAGGAGACGCAGTATGAATTTCCAGGGCGTGATACTGGGCGCGATGGCGTTTCTGACGATCGGCGTTTTTCATCCCGTGGTGATCAAGGGGGAGTATTACTTCGGGGCGCGCATCTGGCCCATCTTTCTGGTGCTGGGCCTCGTGTGCGTGGCCCTCTCGCTGCTGGTGGACAACACCTACGGTTCGGTGACGCTCGGGGTCGTCGGGTTTTCCTCGCTGTGGACCATCCACGAGATCAAGGAGCAGGAGGTCCGCGTGGCCCGGGGCTGGTTCCCGAAGAACCCCAACCGGTCGAAATAGCGCATTAACCGGCGCATCGAACGAACAAAGCAGCCGGGCTGGCTCGGCGAGCCCGGGCGCGACGTCTCCTTGAACCCGTGAACGCGCGTTCGCCCGTTTCCTTCTTTCCTGAGCACCGTGTTGCGAAGACGCCGCGGGACGGGTATCCTGCGTTTGTGGAAACAACGCACAGGGAAAGGAAGGAACGCGATGCGACGCACGGCTCATCTTCAATTCACGCTCTTCGCGGTATTCGGTTTGTGCATCGGGGCATTCGCGGCGGAACAGACGCCCGTGAACCCGTTTGCGTTGCCGGGCGCCTGGTATAAGGCCAACCTCCATACCCACACCACGCAATCGGATGGCGATGTGGACCTCCCGGTACGCGTGGAACAGTACAAGTCGCACGGCTACGACATTCTCGCGGTGACGGACCACGAGAAGACCAGTGAGGTCGCGCCGTTCTGTACCGAGGATTTCCTCCTCATCAGCGGCATGGAGACGCACCCGAAGTCGCCGAATCCCTCGATGGTCTATCATCTCTTGTGCATCAATGTGCCCGTGGGCATGGCGTTCGAGAAAGAGACCCCCATGGAAGAACGCCTGAAGGCCATGCGCGACGCGGGCGCCTATGTCATCGCCGCGCATCCCTACTGGTGCGGATTCACCCTCGAGGAGCTGCTGCCGCTGAAGGAGCATGGAGTCAGCGCCGTGGAGGTCTACAATTCGACGTGCCGGTTCAACGGCCGGGCCGACAGCTCGGTGCACTGGGACCAGTTGCTGGCCAAGGGGTGGCGGATTCCCGCCGTGGCCGTTGACGATGTGCATGGCGACAATGCCCTGCGCATGGGGTGGACCATGATTAAGGCGGAAACATTGACGCTTGAGGCGATCATGGCGGCGCTGCGCGCGGGGGCCTATTACGCCTCGACGGGACCCGAGTTCACGGACCTGCGGGTCGAGGGGGACACCGTGGTGGTGGAGTGTTCTCCGGTGCGGAAGATCCAGTTTTACGCGCCCGCGCCCAACGGCGCACAGGTCCTCGCCGATGCGGAACCGCTCACGAAAGGCGAGTTTGTCATGAAACGCACGCTGGCCTACGTGCGGGTCGAGATCACTGACGCCGACGGCAAACAGGCGTGGTCGCCGGTGCTGTATTTCGAATAAGGGGGCCGGCGTTACGGCGTTTCGCGCAGACAATCGAAGACGCGCTCTTCGCCGCCGCGGTAGAGCAGGTTGTCGTCCACCTCGAGGGTGCCCTCGGCGGAAAGGGGGATGAAGCGGCCCTCGGCCCGGGCGTATTCCGTCCCGTCTTCGTCAATGATCCAGCCGCGCGCGGTGCTGACGCGCCGGTTGGCCTTGACGGTTTCCGCGCAGGCTGTCATGAGGCGGTTCGCGGGAACGGGTTTGAGGTAGCGCACGGTGAGTTCACCCGTAAAACACATGCGGTGAATCTCGCGGGCGACGGCCCATCCCATGCACTCGTCAAGGATCGCGGCGACGATGCCGCCGTGTACCACATTGTCAAATCCGCAATGGTGTTGCTTGCCCGTGAACGGGGCCTTGACGACGCCCTCCTCAACATAAAAGCGGGTCTGGATCCCCGCGGGGTTCTCTTCCCCGCAGATGAAACAGGGTTTGGAATTCGGCAAATAGGTGATTCCGCTGTTACTCACACTTTTCCCTTTCGTCGCGCTTCTGGCCGCCGTTGCTGTCGCAGGTTGCGTCGCGCCGGCGCCCGGCAAGGGCCGCGAGGGCGTAGCGGTGGTTGGCGAACCACCGGTACGCGGCAGGCGACGCATGGCGAATGCCCGGCAGCCGCAATATCCTGGCCAGCCAGCGCCAGCCTGTCATCAAGTCCATCAACGGGGGCAGCGCCTGTTCGCCCGAGTAGACCCGGCCGTCCTGCGTCACCAGCTGCATCGCGGCCAGGCACTGTTCGCGGGAGATCTCCGGAAAGCGCCGCGCGCGGTCCTCGTGCTGGCACGGGAGCGTTTCGAGGGCGCCGTGCCGGGCGTGTTTCATGGCCCATGCGGCGGCCCGGCGGCAGAACGGGCACTCCCCGTCGTAAATGAGCGTCGCTCGACTCATTGTGCGGTTATCCTACGTGGTGCGGCTGCCGCGGCTCAACTTTCCCCCGCGTTCGTGGATTGCATTCACGGCCCGTGATCGTTACCTTCTGGAGACAACACTGCTGGAGAATGGCGTACTCATGCAACTCGAGTTTTCGTGGAATGACGCGCACATGCTGCACACGGCGCTGGAACGGCGCTCGGGGTTGCAGCTCGATCTCACCCTGACCGACAACACCCACAATGTGCTTTCGGTCCGGCCGAACCGCGTCTCCGGGCGCGTCACGGTGCGGCTCCATCACATGTTCCTCGCCGCGGACGCCAGGGTGCTGGACGCCCTGGCGGCGTGGATCAGCCGGCCGAAAGCCCGGCAGGCGGGGGAGGTCCTGGACGCCTTCATCCGGGAAAACCGGCACCGGATCCGGCAGGCGCCGCGCCGGCCCCGGGGTGTCCGGGTGCGGACACGGGGGCAGTGCTTTGACCTGAAGCAGTTGTTTGAGGACGTGAATCAGCGCCATTTCCAGGGGAGCATCGAAGCGGCCATTACGTGGGGGCAGATGCCCACCGTACGGCGGCGCCGATCGATCCGGTTTGGCAGCTACAGCCATGAGTTGAAACTGATACGCATCCATCCGCTCCTGGATCAGCCGTTTGTGCCGCGGTATTTTGTGCGGTACGTCGTGTTTCATGAAATGCTGCACGCCCACCTGGGCATTTCCGAAACCGAGAGCGGCCGCCGCCGAATTCATACGCCTGAATTCCGGGCGCTCGAGGAGGCCTATCCCGACTACGAGCGGGCGTTGGCGTGGCAGGAGAATCGCGACCATCTGGGGCGTCTCCTGCGGTAGGTCCCGCCGCCCGCGGCCCGGCGCAGATCCGGACCCGGACGCGACGGGCGTTGCCGCCCGGCGCTGTCCCATATTTTGTGGTTGAAGCGGCCGCCGGTATACTATGGATAGGGTTCGAGGCGGCTCTGGCTGCTGCGCACGGCCGCGCAGGGCCGGGAGATCGCATCGGACACGCGGCACGCGCCAGACGGGACGCCGCCGTTCCACCGGGCAGCGCCGGGTCTGCGGTACCTCCGCCGGACGCTTGTCTGGCGGAAATGGCAGGAATAGAATGACTTAGCCGGGAATGCCGCGCGCGAGTGGGCGGCCGGTTCGATGCAAAGTGAGAAAGTTGTGACGTTCAGCACGACGGATTGTAACGTGAATGGGTGGCGAGGTGAGTAGCGCTGCGTTCAGGAGTGCTGACTTGCACGCCAACCGGGTACACTGCGTGGACGAGGTCCAGAAGACGGACGAAGAACTCATGGTTGCCCTCCGCGGGGGTGACCGGGAGGCCTTGGCCGAACTGGTGCGGAGGTATCAAAATGATATCTTCCGGTTCTGTCTGCACTATCTTCGGGATTTCGAGCTGGCCCGGGAACTCGCGCAGGAAACCTTCGTTCGGGTCTACGTGGCGCGCCAGCGCTTCGATGAGACCCGGAAGTTCCGTCCGTGGGTGCTTTGCATCGCCCGCAACCTCAGCCTGAACGAGTTGAAGCGCAAGAAGTCCGTGCACATGGAGTCCCTTGAGGAATATGCCAGCGCGGCCCGCGACGACGACGGCGAACTGCACCGCTCGTCGGATGGCATACCCGACCAGGAACTCATGGAGCAGGAGCGTCGCGAGGCGCTGGCACGGTTGCTGGACTTTCTGGACGGGGAATCCCGCGAAATCGTGATTCTGCGGTTTTTCCAGAAAATGTCCGCGCGGGACATCGCTGAGGTGGTCGGCAGCACCGAAGGCGCCGTGCGCACGCGGCTTCATCGCATTTTAAAATCGCTCCGCGAGAAGAGTCTCGTGGTGAAGGATCATCTGTGAGAGATCGTGAGTATGACATAACGCTGGACGCATTGGCCGACAGCCTGGAAGGGAAGCTCTCCGAAGCGCAGGCGGCGGAAGTGCGGGATGCCCTGGCGGCGTCGGCCGAGATCCGGGCCGATTATCTCTGGCTGCAGGGCGTGGCGCACGACCTCGAGGCTATCGGGGCGCAGGTGATCAAAGGCGCGCCGGAGATCGATGTCGTGGATGCCGTTCTGCGCGCCGTGGACAGGGCGGCCGCCTCCGAGAAGACGGTGCATCTGGAAGAGCGGAAACCGGCGCGTCCGTCGTTCGCGCTCTGGGGCGCGGTGGCGCTGGCGGCGGCGGCGGTTGTGGTCATCATGGGGCTGGTGTTCGAGTTCGGCATCTTCGGGCCGTCCGAGCCGTCCGCGCCGGTGGCCTCCCAGGGCCCGGCCCGCCCGCCCGTACCCGACGAGCGGGTGGCGGTGATCCCGCCGGACGAGACGCCCGGTTCGGGACGTCTGGACGACGCGATGGAGCAGCTCGAGCGGGAACTTGCGGAAACGCTGGACACGCCCTCGAAACACGCCGACCGGGGCGGTTTTCTTGCTACAGCCGCGCCGGTGCTCGGCAACGTGACGCAGGACGACGTGGTGGCCTTGCGGCAGGCGGCGGTGTCCGATCCGGACGCGTGGGTGCGGCTGAAACGCATGGCGACGCTCGATGCCGCGACGGCGGCGGAAGTGGTTTCGAATCCCGAAGTTTCGCCGGATGCCATCGTCGGGGCCGCGGCATCGTTGCCCGACGAAGAGGCCCGTCAATGGCTGGTGACCGCGGTGGGGCGGATGGACCAGCAGAAACCCTATGCCGGGCTGGCCCTCGCGACAACCTATATGGCTCAACCGGCGCCAACGGCGGAGCAGCCGGCCTTCGCGCTGTTTGACGGAATGACCGAGAGCGACCTGCGGGCGTTTCTCAGTGAAATGGCGGCCCTCCAGGAGGCGGATCCCGAGAATGCGCTGCTCGACGCGCTGCGGGCGGGGGCCTTGTTGCGCCTGGGCGATACGGACGGGGCGCTCGCCGCGCTCGCCAGCCTCCAGGGCAAAGATCTGGCCACCGCGTATGGGCTGGATGCCGCCCGGTCGCGGCAGCTGGCGCTGGCGGCGGCCGGCATGTCCGAAGAGTCCGCGCGCATGTTGAGCGCGGTGCTGGCCGGGTCGGACCAGTACAATATGCTTTGCGATTTGGCACGCGATCTGTTACAATCCGGACAAGCCCATGAGGCTCAAGGTGATCCGGATACTGCGCGGCAGATTTACGAAGCCACCCAGCGCCTGGGGGAGCAGGTGACCGGAAACGCCGTGCTCAGCGAAGAGTCGCTTGCGGGCATCGACATCCAACGGATGGCGATGGAGGGGTTGGAAGCCCTGTATGCCGGCAGTGACCTCGCGGGTGAGATGGAACGGTTGACGACCTCTGCGCTGGCCCTGGTCAGCCAGATCAACAGCCTGGGGGGAATGCTGGAGTCGTTGGACCAGTTATTCCTTGGCGGAGGAGACAGCAGCTTTTGGAACCAGCTCTCCGAACAAATACTTCAGTTTGGAGATCTGTCCGTTTTTGAAAGTTCGCCATGAAGACGGGATGGGTGTACCGGCGGGATGCAAAAAAGGGGTTCACTTATCGCGCCAAAACATGTAGAATAGGGCCGACGATTCCACCGAAGCGGTGGATTTTGTTGGGGATAAGCCCGGAGATTCTGGGTGGACGCCTAAGTACCGAGGAAGCAGGAAGGAGGTGAAACGCCACATGAAGCACGTCACGATAGTGTCGAAGCCTGCCAAGGCCGAGCAGACCGCATGGGTCGACCTGAAGAACGTTTTTGGGTTTGATCTGGGGTTCGTAGACCTGTCGAGCCCCCTGTCGGGAGACCAGGCTCGCTTGATCCTGAACGAGGTCAACAACGCTCTGACGAAGTAAGTACACGAGCGTGAAGCCCAATCACGGGGTCGTGTGCGAAACAGCGGAAGGAGAGTGGGCGTACGTGGTTTTCACCTTGGTTAGTCCACTCCAAGAGTTTCCGTGAAGCGGCGGCCTGCCGTATGTAAAATGTGCGCGGAACCTGGGCCTTCGGGCCCGGACCCGGCACAACGGCGTGCGGCGGGGAAACGCTCAAGAAAGGGTACGGAGAAATGAAGCATCTGAAGAAGGTCACCAAGCCGTCGAAGGCGGCGATCTGGGAATGGCCGGCGCAAGTCACGGCTGTGAAACAAGCCTGGATCAATGAAGTCAGTGATCCTGCGCCTGAGGCGAATCCTGCGAAGCCCGAATAGGCTCGCGAATCGTACTGAACACTTGTCGAGGCGGGGCGCCAGGCGCCCCGCAGCAGTGAGTCTGGTTTGGTGTGCGCCACGAGGTGCGCAGACTGTGGAGGGAGGTTAAACCCCATGAAGCATATCGCTCGCGTTACGAAAGCGACGCCGGCAAAAGCACAGACGATCGACCTCAAGTCGCTTCTGTTCGAGCCGGGCATCCTTGGTTTCAATGAAATGGCTGACTTTGCCACGTGGAGCGCGAACACCGTCGCGGGTTGGTTCGGTTACACGGTCGCCCCGGCCAAGTCCGGTGCGTGAGTCCCGAAGCGCTTTTTTAAGCTGACTTCGGAAAGCCAGAGTATAGACGGCTTAGCGTCCGCGAGCCGGAACAGAGGTGTAGTGTTCCGGCTCGTGGGCGTTTTTTATCCATGCGGGCGGCGCCATACGCCCGGCGCGGTTCGCTTTTTCCCGCGGGAGCAAATCCCCCCCTCGGTCGTGTTAGGATAGGGAAGCCTGAGCGAGCCGGTGCGGCGCAGCCGGGCCCGGAGAACCAACCATTCGGAGGTAAAACCGTGGAGAATTTCGAATACTTCAATCCCACGCGAATCGTCTTTGGAAAAGGCACGATCGCGAAGGTGGCCGGGCTGGTGCCGAAAGACAGGCCGGTTCTGATGACCTACGGCGGCGGCTCGATCAAGCGCAACGGGGTCTACGAGCAGACCAAGGCGGCGCTCAAGGGGTTTGACGTGAAGGAATTCGGGGGAATTGAGCCCAATCCCCGGTACGAAACGTTGATGCAAGCCGTGGAACTGGGGCGCCGCGAAAACATCGGTTTTCTGCTGTCGGTCGGCGGCGGGTCGGTGCTGGACGGCACAAAGTTCATCGCGGCCGCCATGTGTTTTCCGGGCAGCGAGCCGTGGGACATCCTCGCCAAACGCGCGAAGGTCGAAGATGCCGTGCCGCTGGGCGGCATCCTCACGCTTCCCGCCACGGGTTCCGAGTCCAACGGCAACGCGGTGGTCTCCCGCGAGTCGACCCGCGAGAAGCTGGCCTTTTACAGCGAGAAGGTCTATCCGCGGTTCTCGATCCTGGATCCCGAGACCACGTTTACGCTGCCGCCGCGTCAGACCGCCAACGGGGTGGTCGATGCCTTCATCCATGTGATGGAACAATACATGACCTACCCGGTCAACGCCCCGCTTCAGGACCGGCAGGCCGAAGGGATCCTGCTGACGCTCGTGGAGGAAGGCCCGAAAATCATGGCGCAGCCCGACGACTACGCGACCCGGGCCAACATCATGTGGACGGCAACGCAGGCGCTCAACGGCCTGATCTCGTGCGGCGTGCCTCAGGACTGGGCAACCCACGGAATCGGCCATGAGCTGACGGCCCTGTACGGGCTGGATCATGCGCAGACGCTGGCCGTGATCTTTCCCGCCTTGCTTCGGCACCAGCGCCGGCGAAAGGCACAGAAGATCCTGCAATACGCGGCACGAGTCTGGGGCATCACGGATGGCGCCGAAGAACAGCGCATCGACGCGGCCATTGTCAAGACGGAGGAGTTCTTCCGTTCGCTCGGCGTAAAGACGCGCCTCAGTGAATACGGCATCGCCGAGGGCTACAATGAAGTCGCGAAACGGATCGGCGCCCGCGGCAGCGCCCTCGGCGAACACGGCGATATCGGTCCGGCGGAAATCGACGCCATCCTGGCGCTGTGCGCCGCATAGCAGCACCGAAGGCGCCCGGCGCGGCGGCCACCGGAAGTACGATGGCTTCCCGCCGGGTGTTTCAAGGATACTGGTGCCGTAGACGCATTCAGACTGAAGGCTCAGGCGGATAGGATGCACCCGTTATGTCCACAATCCACGAGAACCGGCCGGGCGCGAGACGTCCGGTCCTGCGAACCATGATTCGATGGTCAATACGGGCCATCCTGGCGCTGATCGCTATCGCGGTGATCGCGTTCGTGCTGGTATTCCGGGACGCGCTGCTCAACCGCTTCGTCCGGTTCCCCGCCGAGGCCAGGGCGTGGCAGGCGCTTCAGGCACAGCGCATCGAGGTCACGCTCGATGATGGGTACACCGACTACCAGGGGGTCTGTCACAGCCACTCCCACATCTCTCACGATTCGCAGGTGCCGTTCGAAGAAATCCAGCGCGTGTTGAAGGAAACCGGGCGCGATTTCATCCTGATGTCCGACCACTGCGTGGACGGGAAGGCCGACTATTCGCTTCAGTGGGACGGCGTGCGCGACGGCATCCTGTTCGTGCCGGGCTACGAGATGCCGGGCGGGTTCATGCCGTGGGGCTTGCCCAGCGACACGGTGCTGCAATGTGGCGAAGAGCCTCCTGCGCTTGCGGCGAGGATCGCGGACGCGGGGGGGCTTCTGTTCTTCGCGCATACGGAGGAAGAACGCCTCTGGGACCTGCCGCAACTCGTGGGCATGGAAATCTACAACATCCACACCGACTTCAAAGACGAGGAGGGATTCGAGGGACTGCTGCCGGACATCGTCTTCAGTATCCGTAAGTACCCCGACCACGTCCTGCGGTTAATCTTCGACCGCCAGACCGCCATCCTCGCAAACTGGGATCGCCTCAACCGCGAACGCGACATCGTGGGCATCGCCGCCAACGACTGCCATCAGAACAACGGGTTTACCGGGCACTACACCGCCCAGGGCACGCTGCTGCTCGAAGATACCAGCCCCGACACCATCGGCGAATATGAACTGAACTGGTGGAAACGGCTGGGACTCCGCGTGCTCTTTGGCCCGCTCGAACCCGGCCGCGAACTGTTCCGGTTCGAACTTGACCCCTACGAGCGGATGGTCCGCTTTGTGAGCACCCACATCCTGGCGCCCGAACTCTCCAGGGAGACCATCCTGGAGTCCCTTCGAGAGGGACGGGCATTCGTCGCCTTTGACGTACTTGCCGACAGCACCGGCTTCGTGTTTCTCGCGGAGTCGAGCGGCGGTCAAGCGGTGATGGGCGAGCGCCTGCCCCTGGGGCCGGACGTGCATCTGCGGGCCGCCTCGCCCGTTCCGTGCCGGTTCACCGTCGTGCATGACGGCACGGTGACGCACCAGGCCGAGGGCCGCGAACTCGACTGGCCCGTCACACAGCCCGGCAAATACCGCATCGAGGCCGAGGTGGACATCCAGGACGCGTGGATCCCGTGGGTCTACACCAACCCCATCGAGATTCTCTCCGGCACCGTGGCGACGGCGAGACGCCCCTAGCCGTCAGCGATTCCGGGCGCGCGCGTTCCGAAAAACGCCCCGTCCCGCTGGCGAGCCGCGGGTACCCATGCATCACACGCCCTGGCCAACCGCAGCGACCCGCAGCGACCCGCCGGTTTGCATTCCGCCGCGTTTGCATGGTAGAGTGTCGAACGCTTTCGTGGAGAGGTGACCGAGTGGCCGAAGGTGGCGCCCTGCTAAGGCGTTGTGCGGGCAACCGTACCCCGGGTTCGAATCCCGGCCTCTCCGCCATCCTTCTTCTTTATTCGAAATGCCCGCAGGCGCCCCCTCTCGCTCCTGGCGTCGTTCGCGCAATGGGCAATGAACACGGCATAGTCTGCCTAACCATCATTTGCGCCACTTGTCAGAACCGCCCCCAGCAGGTTTCCCGGATTCCATCGTGATCCAAATCACATTATGTGTCCTCATTCCGCTGTTCTTACTCCACATGTCGAATGGAACTTCCCAGCACAGATACGTGGTGTCAAGACTAACCACGTCGCTCGTTCGCCCTTGGCCGTAATATGGAGCCCAGGCCTCATTGGGTCGGGCGAAAACCCGTCGGATCTCATCCACTCCCATCACCTGGTACTTTTCAGCATAGAATCGTATGAGGTCAGAGCGCCCGAGGTACATCTCCGCGTACTCCCTTGCCTGCTGCCCCGATATGACAGTTTCCGGCTCCTCTTGAGCAGGCACTCTGAAATACACAACGCTGACAACAATTGAACGGGCTGCAGATACGCAACAACTGAAGAAGCTGTTGCGGCAGGGGAGTTCCTGTATTGTGAAGTCCTTTCGGATTTCCCATGCAGGGGCTTCTTCTATCTTCCCTGACGCCGCAGCAAGGAAAGTCGTCTCCGAGATGTCGTAATCCTGAATTGAGTCAGGCAAAGAATAGTATCTAATAACGGGACCCACAATCCGAAACGCCTGCTCTCTACTCTGTACGATTACCTCGGGTTTCGCGCAAAGATCCTCAGGAACACTCTCCCTGAGGTATTCGATGACCTGCTCGTCCATATTGTCGTAAACAATCGACGCATAATCCGCGCCGTCCTGGCTATCAACAGAGAAGTGGCTCTTGCTCCGGTGCCACTGTTGCTCTCTTGTGCGGTCTGTCATGAAATGAATGCCTGGATGATTCACCAGCTCCAGGAACTTCACAATTCCCAGATACTGGGCTTCCATCACACCACGGTCGAGTCCTTCCGGTACAACCGGAGAACTGTCTACTGGCTCTCCCGCAGCCAGGGCGAACTGGAAGTACAACAAGAAAGCAGTAATCATTGCTGTGAGCGTCACGCTTGACCTGGGCATGTTCCTCTCCCCCCGTCACGTGACCATTATGCCTGGCATATGAGTTCTTCCAGCTTCGAGACCGCAGGGCAACCTCTTTCTTCCGATGCTTTCAGGTTCCGCCAGAAACGGGTCAGCCATTTCAGGGAAGCACGTTCAAACGGTATCTCTCTTCTCCGCGGTACTCCATTCCGTAGTGTTCGAAAATGGCTTCAAGAGCCGCTTTGACTTCGGGTTCAAGACCTTTCCGATATGCACTTAAGATCCCGTAGATTCCGCAACGGGCATGTGCGGCCGAATCGAAATATCCCTCGCGTGGGCCTAGGTCATCAGCCAGGCCCTCTCCAGTGGCAAAAGCATGGAGTGCCCGGTCTGCGCCTGAATAGGCAATACCCAAGCAGGCGGATTTTCTCAAAAAAAACTCTTCCACTTGCTTGCATTCGGGGGTCATGGCCTCAATTTCTATTCTGATGGGTGGATCGTTCGCCCAAGCCTCCTTGCTTTGAAGCCAGAAAAGAATATCAAGGGCTCGATCGCTTCCCAGACGCCCAAGGGCTCTCAGTAGCGTTCTCATCCGTTTTACATCTTCCTGTGTCTTGATAGGCTCTTTCATACGGTCCTCGGTGAACTGGATGAACCACTCGCGCAACTCCGGGTCTTCGCACACCGACATCCATAGAAGCACGTTCAACTGCGATATCCTGTTCTTCTCAATAAACGGCAGTCCCTCCAATCCGCGAATTCTTCTCAGGAAGGCATACAGATCGAATCCTTTCTCCTTCCAGTAATCGATCCTTCCTCGATCAGGGGGACCAAACTCCGTCCCTTCTAAATCTTCCATGAGCCAATTAGCATCGTTTTTTTCAAGACCCGCCGCAATCGCCATATCGCGCACGTGACGGTTCAGCTCGTCTGTCTCGATCCACATTCGAGCATATTCATGAGTCTGCCCTGGGTATGGCGCGGCGAGAATTGCAAGACAGAGACCGTAGATGAACATGTGCAGGCCCTCCACGCCGGACGTCTCCGCCGTCCCGCGCGCTTCACATGCATAGCGTCTACGTGCACAGAAGTATGCGTATTGCAGCACGTACACCCTTAGACACAATGATCCATCATCAGACGCCAGGTTTCCACCTGCCCGTGACCTGGAGGGTGGGCCTATTGGCCGCTATCGATGGTGCGTTCGACATCTACACAAACCCCTGTCGTGTGCGTATGCAGTATGGCACATACGCGCCGAGTTGCGAAGAGGGGCGGGAGGTTCTTTGACAAGATTTACAGGATTGACAGGATGGGGCGTCTGAATGGGGTCGCCGGATCCGTATTTTGCACGATGGGCGCCCCCGACCAGGATCCGGCATGGACGAGCCCCCGGGTTAAAACCCGGGGCCATTTTCTTTCGTCCCTGCGGGTTCGAACGGGGACACGTAGTCGCGCCGGGGCGGCGCTTGGAACATGTCCCCGTTCTGGTCCGGTGCGGGACCTGTGGGTTCGCGCGACGAAGCAAATCGCAGCGCGTCCGGAATGATCTTTCTTTGTGGCTTGGTGTCTTTGTGTGAGGGGTTCTCCCTCGCATCGTATTTCACACCAAGACACAAAGATACGAAGATCAGGGTTCGAACGGGGACACGCAGGCGCGCCGGGGCGGCGTCACGCGGGCCGCGTGATCGGGTCAGTCCCGTGTATGCGTGCGTATTCAGCGTTTGGGCGGTGCGGCTTCACGGACGGCGGCGCCGCCGGTCTCGCTGAGCACCAGGAGGGCGAACCGTTCGACGTGGTCCAGCTCGTCGGTATTGAGCGAGCTGTAGTCGAAGCGTCCGCGCAGGTCGGTATAGCCATCTTTGTAGAACCGGACGTCGCCACCCTCCATGCGGGCGTAGACCTTGACATAGACCTTGGGCAGGGGCTGGCCGGTCTCGAGGCTTGTGACGCGGAGCTGTCCGTAGTTTTCGATGACCTGCACGGCGAGGCTGGTGGCGTAATACGCCTGGGTTTTCTTTTTGCCGCCGGCGGTGATCTCGATCATGACGTTGCTGTTGCTGAATTGCGGGGGCAGGTCGAACGTCGCGGAGGTCTGGGAGGGGGGCAGTTCGCGGTCTTCGACGAAGTTCGGCCGGACCGTCGAGAAATGGTCGGCGCCCTGCTTTACAAACGGGTTGCGGGAGAAGAGGAGCTCGATGTCCATCAGATAGCAGGCCACGCGGCAGGCCGTGAGGTTCTGGTACGTGATGGTGATCTGTTTGGCTTCGACCGTGAACTCGAAATCGGGCTCGGTCTGGGCGAGTTGGTCGTGGGCCTGTTCGCGGCTCGTGTCGTCGATCACGGTGGTCGTGGCGGAAGCGATTTCACGGGCCTGGGCGGCGACGTTGGCAAAGCGGTTGCGCCAGCGGTCCACGGGATACGACGCGTAGGTGCCGGCGATGGCGGCGGCTTTTTCGGGTTCTTCGGTGTAGAACGCTGCGCAGCAAGCCAGGTAGTCGTACTGGAGCCGCGTGTCGACGGCATCTGGACGGACTTTTGCGAGGAAAGCGAGAGCCTCTTCAATCCGGTCCTGAAGCATCAGGTAGTAGGTCACGGACATCACGTCGTGCTGGTCAAGCGCGGGGCGGTGGGCCAGGACACTCAGCAGGCGGGTGTACTGGGCGGCGAAACGCTCGTTGACAATCACGCGGCGGGGCCCCAGCTTGTGCGCGCGCGCGTTGACCAGGGGACTGTACTCCATGTGCTGGTAGGTCTTTCGAACAACGGGATCCAGGGTGAGCAGCGGGCTGTCGATGGCCGCGCCGCACTGGTTCACGAAATCGTCGCGGAACTGGAGGTACTCGCGCGCGGCGGCGGCATCGTTGTGGCGGAGGGCATACGACCACAGGGTGGGGGCGAAGGCCCGGCGTTGCCGCAGGATGTCGAGTGTTTTGGCGAATACGGTCGAGTCCTTCATGCGCCACGCGATCCGATCGAGGTCGATCGCGTGAATGTTCTCGTTTTGCAGGTACTGGTAGACGTCTTCGTCAGAACCGTGCTGCGAGACGTAGGCCCACGAGGTTGTATCGATGGCGCTGGGTTCGGCGACGGCCTTCATGGAGACGGGGTCGGCAAAGGCGACGAGTTTGCCGTCTTTGGCGACGTGGACCGGGAAGTGTTCGTAGAGGCCTTCGTCAGGGAAGTAGAAGTAGGATTCGAACGTTGCGGCATTGTACGGCTCGAGCGCGAGGCTGTAGGTTTTGAGGTATTTCGTGCGCTCGATCGGCACGGCGCCTTCGGGGATTTGCAGCAGGACGTCGAGCCGCTGGCGGGATGAGGTGGGGTTGGTCACGACGACCTGGCAGCCGTAGACGACCTGGGTCAGGAACTCGCCGGTGACGAACTTGTCGACGCGCTCGTTGTCGACCAGGCGGAAGCGGTCGTCGAGGCGGAAGAAGTTCTGGCTGACCAGGATCGGGGGCGCGTCCTGTGGTGCCTCGACGGGGGTGACTTCTTTGTGGAAGACCACGGCGGATCCAGCGGCGGTGAGGGTGATCCGGGCGCCGTCCTGCTTGATGGTATGTTCTTCTGGGTCAAACGGCAGGTCGAGCAGGGCCAGAGCGAACATCGCCTCGGTGAAGTTGTGCGAGGGTTCCGCGAGATGGCCCGACAGGAAGGGCGCGGCGGCATCGCGCCCGGCATAGTCGCGCCAGAACGCATTGACGGTCATGAGATCGGCCGTCTGTTGCTCGACGGGCAGTTCGTAGTAGTTGTTTTCGACCCATTCCCGGGTCTTTTCCATGGCGGTATAGAGCCTGCGGTATCTGCTGCGGAGTTCTTCATCCTTCGCGAAGTAAGTGTCGGACTTCCGATCTAGCGCAACTTCCTGTGTCTCCGCCTCAGCGGGGGGCGCGGCCATGAGGGACTCCTCCGCCTCCGACGTCGGGCTTGGCGGAATGACTTCGAGCACGCCATTGGCAACAATGTCGCCGTTTATGTCCATGCTGACGCCTGCCCTGCCCGCGTATAAGGCGCCGCCTCCCAAACCGCCAGCGCTGAACCCGCCGCCCGCCGGGGCGACGTCGAGGGAGCGGCCGCGCAGGGCAGTCATGAACAGGTGGTTGAACCGGTCGATGTCGGGCGGGAGCAGGTTGTAGCGATCGGTGACGAACCGGAGGGTGTTGTCGCGTTCGGCCACGATATGTTCCGCGAGCAGGATGCGCTCGGGCAAATTGAGCTGACCGTAGAGCCAGGGGTCGAGATATGCGGTGAGATCGCCGCCCAGGAGATAATGGTCGAGGAAGGTCTTGTCGAGCTTATTGGCGATGAAGGGTTTCACGACGGCCTCGAAGAAAACGGGGTCTTTCCGTTGAAGGAACAGGTTGAGCTCGTGGCAGGCGAATTCGGTGTACTTTTCGTGCTTCTGCTCATCGCTCAGGTCCGGCCAGCGGGTCACAAACCCGAACCTGGCAAGCTTTGAGTCGGAGAGGAGCGTGTTGTAGAGCGCGTAGACCTTGCCGACGGTGTCGTAGACCTCGAATTCGAGCGCGCCGCTGCCGTGCAGGGTCAAGACGCCGCCCTTGTTCAAGACGGAAATGCGTTTCAATTCCGTGGCGTGGGTCTTGGGGTCAATGCCTTCGGCCAGGCGCAGGTCGTTGAAGGGCGTGCTGTCTTCGGAAAGGGCCAGCTGCCGGTAGACCGTATTGCGCGGGTCGGCGGCAAAGACGTGGATGTGATGGCGGCCGTTGAGTCTGTCGCGGGGGATCGTCACGATGCCGTCCTTGTCGGGTTCGAGGTTCCAGAAGACGGCGGGTTCGCCGCCGAGGAAATCGAGGCTGGCGTAGTCGATATCGCCGGTGGGGCCGCGCGGTTCTCCGGCGGCCGCGGCGGTGTCTTCGGCCAGCATCGGCGGCGTTGCCGCGGGCATCGGCGGTTCGCCTTGCGCGGCGTCCTGGCGGCCCGTCTCGGTTTCCGTGAGCGCCCAGGGATTGAGCAGGAGCCCGGGCCGTTCGAGCATGGTTCCGGGGTATTTCCGGGCATATTTGCGGTCGAGGATGTACTGGTACTCGTCTCCGATGGCGCGCTCCGAGGTGTAAACCGACAGGGTGGGCGGCACGTAACTCGCGCCGGGGCTTTCGACCGGAATGCTCAGGCGCGCGAATTCGGAGAAGACCGGGACGAACCGGGTGGCCACCACGTGGACGCGCGTGACGGGCGATGCGTTCGCTACTGAAATCCGGATCGCGTCGTCCGCGGGTTCGATGGCCGTGACCTGGACGGGTGCGGCGTTAATCTGCTGGAGGCGGCGGAACGCGCCCATGGCATGACCGAGACGCACCTCGCCTTTCGTGACGCGCACCGCAATGTAATGGGGCAGCTGTTTGAGGGTCAGCTCGTAGTCGCCCGGTTCAAGCCCGGCGATCGCGATACACCCGTTTTCGATGCTGAGGGCGGCGAAACGGTCGGCCTGGTAGCCGCCGCGCAATTCGAGGAGGGCCAGTTCGGCCCGATTGGGCGCGGCGGCGTCGCCGGTGTAGGGCAGATAGAGGGTCTGGCCGGAAACGCCCTGGAGGATGGACGGGTAGGCCGCGGCGCTGCCGGTCAGTTTCCACATGCGCGTTGCGCCGTCGGGCGAGGCCACCTGGAGCCAGTCGATGCCGGCGAGGGCGCCGAGCCGTGCGCGGCCGGCGGCATCCGTCTGGAGCGACAGCGTGACGGTGTCTCTGAAATCGCGGTGTTTCAGCTCGAGGGTGAGGGGGCGTCCGTTCTTTGCTTCGCCGGTAATTCCGAAGAGTTCGAGGAGGTATTCGCCGGCGTGTCTGGTCAGGAAGACGCATTCGGTATTGTGCGTCATGTTGATCTGGTTGATGGCGACGGTTTGGGTTGCGGCGAGATCGACGCGCTCGGGGCTGGTCAGTGGTTTTACTTTGGCGGTGAGGGAGAAGACGATCTGTGACAGGCCCTCGGGCACGCGGAATTCGTGGACGGACAGGCGGTCTTCAAACAGCTCGAAGTCCGGCACCTCGCGGGTCGAGGCGATGCCCTCATTGCTGGTGGAGGTGATGACGAGTTTGGGTTCTTCGAGCACGGAGAGCGTCACGGGGACGCCGTTCAGGTACAGCGCCGGGCGGACACCCACGCGGGCCGCGCCACCCTGGCGGAGCGATTCGCGCTCGATGAGGAATCCCGCCGACAGCGTGTACGCTTCGCCCTGGTGGCTGAACCGGGCGAGGTCCGAGAAGGCGCCGTCGGACAGCACGAGCACCTCTTCCCGGGGCTCGGTGCTGAACGGGAGGGTGATCTGCCCCTCTTCGTCGGCCTTGAATTCGTGTCCGGCCATCCAGATGGAGGGGGTGTTTACTTGCGCGCCGTTCTCGTCAAGCACGGTGAAGACCTGTCCGGCGGTGCTGGTGCGCGAGAGACAGGTCAGGGCGCCCTTGCGGATGATTGCGCGGCTGCTTTTGCCGTTTCCGATGAGTTCGATGACGTAGACGCCGCGGCGGCCGATGCCCGGGAATTCCAGGGTGCGCAGGACTTTGCGGTAGGGGGGATCTTCGCTGGTGTAGACCTGTTCCTCGTTGGCAACGAGCCCGTCGAGGTCGATGTCGGTGTTGATTTCGCGCTGGTACCGGCGGTAGAAGGCGTCGGTGTTCACTTCGAATACGCGTGCGATGAGCGTGCCGGTGTTCTTGGTCCACACCTTTATGCTGGCCGGGTCGCCGGCGCCGAACTGCTCCTTGTTAGTGGGGTCGAACTGGATCTCCACACGTTCCTTGAGCTGCTGGAAGTCGCCGGGGGTCAGCCACGCGGCCCAGGTTTCCAGATCGCCGATGCCGTGGAGGATCTTCGTCTCGGCGAAGACGCGTTTCAGGTAGCGTTCATCGAGAAATTCGGCGTAGGGCTGGTGTGACTCTTCCGTGATGAAGAAATGTTCGAGGTAATCGCGCACGAGTTCCTGATCGTCCCGGATGGGCGGCAAACCTCCACAGGTGAGTTCGAGATCCGCGGCGAAATTCCGGTTTTCGGGCCGTTTCATGAAGTCGCGACTGATGTAGGGCACGTTTCGGGGAAGCCGGAGATAGGCCATGAATCGGTTCTTGTCGCGCACGCCCAGGGTGCGATCGAGGAGCAGGCGGTGGTACAGCACGCAGGCCTTCAGGGAGTTGCCGGCGGGGTTCAGGCGGCCCGTAAAGGCCTCGAGGCGGTCGAGCCAGGCCTGTTTGGCGGCCGGATCGGCCGGCCAGTTCTCGTCGGCGCCCGGCGCGAGTTTCGCGAGGTAGACGGCCACGAAGTCACCGTTGTTGAGGAGGTCGGGCCGGAGGGCGAGCAGCTCATCGAGCTGGGCGAGGAGGAGGTTTTGGTGGATGGGCAGCGAGCCGAACCCACCGCTGCCTTCGGCCTGAAGCTCGGCGAACACCAGGCGCGGCAGATGCTCGATATCGGGCCGCGTGAGCCGGGCGAGGCATTCGCGCAGGGCCTGGCCGCTGAGTTCCTGTTCGCAGAGCCAGTCCAGGGCGGCGTCCTCGAATCCGTCCAGGCGGCCGTCGTGGACGGCGAGTGCCCGCTGGGTCAGCGTGGCGCGGGAGATGAGCGCGGGATCGAGCGCCGTGGGCAGGCCCGATGCCGCGCCCGCCGTTTCGCGTTCATGGTTGAACTGGAGACCGAGCTTCTGGCGCAGGTATTCCAGGGTGAGCTCGGGCTGTGCGCCGTAGCGCAGGAGGGCCTGCCGGTTGCGCATCTCATTGAGTCCGGGAGAGTTCTCGTCCATCCGATGCCAGGCCTGGAGCACGGTGTCGGCCTCGTCGAGCCTGCCGGTGTTCTGGTAGTGCAGACAATGGAAGAAGAAATAATCCCGGGTACCCGGCACGAGTTCAGTGAGCACCTCTTCGCGGTTCTCGGCCAGCGCGAAGCGTTCGAGGAAATCGAGGTCCTGCGCAGCGGTACCCCAGGCGGTAAGCATCGCAACGCACAGCAGCGCATACTTCGTGATCCGGCCCGGTTGCGTCTTCATTGTCTTGCCTCCCATGATCGACCCGCATCAAGTACCGGCCTATTCTCTTCCGAATCCGCGCGAGATTCCACCCGGTATGGGCGCCGTGGGGAACCGGCACGCGGCGTTCCGACTCCTATGACCCCATCGGAGGCCGCAGGTTCGAAAGGCAGCTCCCGGTTGTCCTATTGCGGTCGCGGCGGGAATGCAGGGGTTCCCCATACCGGACTCGAGGCTTCCGGCACGAGCCCCCGGGCGTCCCGGCGCCCGGGGCGCCGGCACGGATGGAATACTACTTCGCCAGGCGGAAATAGGAGCGGGTCACGATGCCCGAAGCCAGTTCCCGCGCCTCGATCGTCCACATGCCCGGCGTGTCGTTGACGGCCGGTGTGAGGGTGATGGACAGCTGACCGTCCGGGGCGCCGTAGTAGCCGCTGAATTCGGCGCGTTTTCCGTCCGGGTCGCGGATGTCGATCTCGAGGGGGATGACGGCATTCACGGGCGCGCCGGTTTCGTCCGCCACGGTGACCGAGACGGGCAGGTCCTGGCCGGGGACCGCCTCGGCCGGGGCCTCGAGGAGCACCGCGTGGATGGCGCTTCCGGTAATCAGCCAGAGGCGGCCGCCGCCCGGTTCGAGCTCGACAGGAATGCGGAGCGTGCTGCCGTCGCGTTCCACGGCCACCGGACGGTGCTCCAGGAGGTCATAGACGAACCCGGCCGTGCGGTTGACGGTGAACTGGGCGCTTGCGGGCAGGCCGTTTTCCATGACCAGGCCGTGGTGCCCCACATACGGGCCGAATTCGCGGCGGTCGTTGATCGCGAAGATGTAGTCCGACTGGCCGTACGCGCGGCGGTAGGGCAGGGCTTCGGCCAGCGAGGAGTCCACATACGGCCGGTAGCGTTCGCCGAGCTGTTCGCGAAGGAGCTGTGCGCGCTCGAGCAGCGCCTGCTTGTCGGCGGCGGCCTGTTTGGTGCGTTCATAGACGTTCAGAAGCACGTCCGGACGGATCGCGGGGCACAACCGCTCGTCGCCGACGATGAGCCCGCCCGCCTGCTGGAAGGCGAGGACGCGCTCGACCACCGGCGCGGGCAACACGTCGCAATCCGCCATCACGAGGACGCGGAAGCCATCCAGCCCGGTTTTCATGATGGTCTCTTCATAGACGATTTCGGGTTGCAGGCGGGCGTAGAGCAGCACATGGTAGGCGTCGCCGCCCCAGGAACCGCCCCAGCCGTAAGTGCCCCGGCCGGCGAACATGGCGGAGGTGAAACTCTCGAGGAACGCGACGTCGGCGGGCGCGGCGGGCACCTGGAGCAGGCTGGGTCCCAGGGGCTGGATCACGCCGGCGATGAGTTCCTTGAGGGCATAGCGGGTTTCCGGGTGGGTGAATCGGTAGACCGAGGCGCCTTCGGTCGGCACCAGCGACTGCCAGCCGTGGTACATGATGCCTTTGACGGGGCGGGCCACCTTGGTCCAGAAGGCTTCCTTCAGATGCATGGGGGCGATGGTGATGTAGTTGGCGTCGGGGTCGCGGTCTTCCCAGGGCGACGTGGCGCCGGCGGGGCCGGCCGCTTCCGGGAGGGGCGCGGTCTGCGAGCGGTACCAGATGATCTGGGTCATCTTCATCACATCCTGCCCTTCCGGGCCGCCCTTGGCCATGGCGAAGAGCTCGTCGGCGGTCAGGCCGATGCGGATGGGGTCGGGGTAGCTGTAGGTCCAGTGCGAGAGGAAATCGACGTTGCCTCCGCTGCCCCACAGGGCCGGGACGCGCACGGCCGGGTCGAAGAAGGTCCACAGATCGGAGCGTCCGGTGGATTTCAGGCCGTTGTTGATCGCGGAATGAAATCCGTTCCAGCCGTCGCCCTCGCGCCAGAACCAGCGGAAGAACTGCAGCAGGTCATCGTCGTCGGGGAGTACGCGCGAGGGGGGGAAACCTTCGATGCCGGTAAACGAGACGCCGTTCTTGCGGGTGGCGGCGTCGGGGATGTCCTTGCCGGTCTTCGCGCGATAGAGTTCCCTGTCGTGGTCATGAAAACACAATTGCGTTCCGTCGCGCACTTCGGTGTTGATGAGGGCGGCGCTGAACGCGGGGAAAGCTCCGAACGTCTGCGCGACCGAGGCGCCCACATTCTGGGCGAACGGCGCCAGTTCGGGGAAATTGCAGCAGATATTGGGCCGTTCGTACGGCTTGCCGTCGCGGTCGTGGCGTAAGAGTTCCGGCTTGTTCTCGAGCCAGTGTCCGAGGCCCAGGCTGATCACGATGCCGAGATCGTTCACAAGGGCCTCGTCGAGCATGCGCCGGCTGGCTTCGAGTTCCTGGTCGCTGACGGCGGCGACGGGCGCGCCGGCGTCCCAGATCGTCGGGTAGTTGCAGCGCAATCCCAGGCAGTGCGTAAAGCCGATGTCCTTGAGCGCCGGGAGGTTCTCCGTGACCGATTCCACGCCGCCGACCCCCCACATGACGACCGGCATGCGGAACGGCGGCTTGCGGGGAACGAGGGTCACATCATACGATTCGCGGCTGCTCCACGCGTCCGGCGCATCGCCCAGGCGGCATTCTATGGTCACGGGGTAGACGCCGGGGCGCAGGCGGGTGTCGAAGGGGTATTCGAGGAGATGCGACGCGCCCGCGGCCAGTTCGGGCACGGGATACGTCTGTCCGGGCAGGCCCGGCACGCTGACGGTTGCGGTGGCGCCCGTCAGGCTGTCCCGGCGCATGTTGAGCAGCCGGAACTGCAAGACCGGCGCGGGTTCCATACGCAGGTAGGCCGTCCGGGGGTGTTCGGCCGCGACGGTCAGGGGGCGGAACTCGCGCACGCCCTGCGTGATGCGGATCTCGTCCATCCGTCCGGGGAAACCGTGGTAATAGCTGCCAACGCGATCGCCCAGGGAGAGAACATGGTCTCCCGGACAGATGCTGCCGCGTCCGGGTTTGGTGGACTTGCCCAGCGAACGGCCGTTGTGTACGAAGTGGACCGTGCCCGCGCCGTCGTAGGAAAACGCGACGTGCGCCCAGGTGTCTTTTGGAAACGCCGCGGACTCCGAGGACCACCATGTCTCCGACTCCGCTCCAAACCCCAGCGCCAGGCGCATGCGGCGCTGTCCAAGCGCATCGGGCTTCTCGAGCACCCACTGGTAATCGGTATGGGCGACGTATTTCTTGTCGATGATGAAGGCCTCCTCGTAGCCTTCGAAAGTCTCGGCGGGGCACAGCCACATCTCCACGGTGAACGCGCCCTGCGGGGAGAGCGAAGGGGCATTCGTGATCTGCACCGCGTGCCGGACATCCTCGACGGGCCACCCCGGAAAGGATTCAATGCAGCCGCCAAAGCGGCCGTCCGGACGCCATACCACGCCCTGGAGCGTGCCGGTGTGGTTGTTGCCGGAGGCATCGGCGATCGTGTCTCCGTCTTCGTCGAAGTGCCACAGCGCGATGACGTGTTGGCCGGTGGCGTCTTCACCGGCATAGGCCGCCTGCCAGGGTTCGGCGGATTGGGCGGACGCATGCCAGGAAAACGCGGCAGCCGCAATGACCATCAGGCCGGACAGAATAACTCGCATGGCACGCACCCCCCTTGTGTGGTTCGGGTCAGACCAGCAGCGCGCCCGCTCGTGCAGGCATGGACAAACGGGCCGAGGCGCACGCTTTCCTATTGATTTCGCTGCATGGCATTTGAACAGAAGTCGTGCGGAGACGTCAAGAAGGCCGTTCTGCGCGCGTGTGGGAGCGGCGCCCTGGGCGATCAACCGAACGGGGACACGTAGTCGCGCCGCGTGCGAATTCAGTCCCGCAGGGACGAAAGAAAATAGCCCCGGGTTTCAACCCGGGGATTAACGTCGCGCCCAGATCGAGTCCCGTAGGGACGACAGAGTCCGCATCAGGTCCCAGATGCATCTGGGTTCACAATCGATCCCGTGCCGTTTGAGAAACGTCGGCAATTCCTCTTTGCCCGTTTTGTGATGATGGTACGCGGTCTGAGCTTTCATCTATCGGACGGCATCTTCGACTCTGCCGTCCCTATGGGACTTGGGGCTTTTGGTGTTGCGTGGACCCCGGGTTGAAACCCGGGGCTATTCTCTTTCGTCCCTGACGGGACTTGCTCTGGGCGCGCCGCTAACCGAACGGGGACACGTAGTCGCGCCGGGGACGGCGCTTGGAACATGTCCCCGTTCTCCTCCGGTGCGGGAGCGATGCCCTGGGCGATCAACCGAACGGGGACACGTAGTCGCGCCGGGGACGGCGCTTGGAACATGTCCCCGTTCTGCTCCGGTGCGGGGCATTGTTATTCGGCGTGGTTGAGACCGATGCGTACGCGTTTCAGCGGGGTGATGCGGACCGGCCCGAGCAATCCGGACGGGGGCAGGGGCTCGAATCCGCGGAGGGCCTCCGCGGCCGGGGTGGACTCGTGGAGGCCGTTTCCGAACACGGGCTGGAGGTCCGGCGGGACTTCCGGAAACGCGTCGAGCCCGGCGACACGGTTGATGAGCGTGTTGGTTACCGCGATCTCGAGGAGGTTTTGTCCGGGTCGGACGAGGTGGCGGATCTCGAAATCCTGTCCACGCATCCAATGCGCGCCGGCATCCCGGCCGTTCAACCGGATTTCCGCGATGGAACCCACGGAACCGAGCGAGAGCCGCAGCAGGAGATCCTCCGCGAGGTATTCGGGCGGCAGCTCGAACGTCAGGGTATAGTGCGCGCGGCCGCTGAAATGGCGCAGGCGCGGGTGGTCGGTCCACGATTCGAGCGCGGGCCACGTCTGGGTTTCGGCGGGGGCATCGAGCCCGGCGAACGCGACCTGCCAGGGGCCGCTCAGGTCAAAGGGCGCGGGGAGCCCTTCAACGACAGCCGCGGCGGTCCGTCTGGCGCTGTCCTGGACGATTTCACAGGCATGGGGGCCGTTGTGCGCGGCCAGGGCGGTCAGGGCGGCCTCGTCGATGCTCAGAATGTCATCGAATGCGCTTTGCGCGGCGTGGATGCGTTCGGCGGCGCCGGGGACGCGTTCGAAGACCAGGAAGCGCGATTCATAGGGGCGCATCGCCAGGCGGAGGCGGGTGTAGCTGCCGTCGCGCTCGTATTCGAGAAGGGGACGGCGCTCGCCGGAATACGGGTTCCACCACCACGGCTCGCCGTCCGTAGTGCGCAACCCGGCGCGCACGTCGACCGGAACGGATTGGAGGTTGCTTACGAAATAGATGTCGGCTTCCGGGGCGCGGCGGTGCGTGAACGCCAGGCCGTCGTTGGTTCTCAGGCCCGCGCGCACCAGGTCGATGTCGAGGTCGGGGGGGACCGCCTGCCGCAGGACCTTCAGGAACGGATCGAGGGGCGCGCTGCGCCAATCGAGCGGGTCGGTGCGGCGCATGACGAGTTCGAGCCGCCACGTGCGGCCTGTTCCACAGGGCTTTGAGGCGGCGCCGTCCGGTCCGGCGGGTTCGCCGAACAGCTCAGCGCTGATGCGCCGGACTTCGGCGTCGTTCTGTTCGTGGTTGTGCATGCCGGTGGAGGCTTCCGGGATTCTCTCGAGGGCGATGACGGCGCCGCCCTGGCGCACGAAATGCGCGATCTGCCGGTAGGTCTCGACGGGGAGCGCGGCGACATCGGGCAGGATCAGTACCCGGTAGGTCATCGCGCCCAGGCGGAGTTCGGGGCCCTCCGCGGCGAAGCGGCGCTGCAGCACGTCGTCGTTCACGAGGTCGAAGGCATAGCCGTTGGCCATGAGCAACTGGCCCGTGCCGCCCCAGTCGAATTCACGCGTCCATTTGCGCGCATTCAGGACGCTCCGGGTCCACTGGTTGGCGAGGGGCGAATACAGGGCGACGTCGGCCGTGTAGCTGCCCTGGCGCAGGAGGGCGCAGCAGCGGGCGGTATAGCCGGCCAGGTGGCGGTACCAGGGCCACCAGATGTTTTCGTGGCTGATGCGGATGGCCGCGAAAAATCCGCGCGTGGGCACGATATCGCGTTCCGGCGATGCGATGTAGCCGTGGTTGTAGAGTTTGTTGACGCCCACGCGGAAATACCCGTCGGTGGCGATCTTCAATTCCTCGAGCGTTGCGCGGTAGGGCTCCCAGTGAAGGTAGGTGAATGCCTCGGCGGTCACGATCGGGCGTCCGTACAGGTGCGCGCCGGATGTTACGTACTCCCGGGGTCCGATCCGGGTGTCAAACCAGGGGACGGCGTCCTTTTCCCCGGCCGTGATCTCGGCTTCGGGGAGATCCGCCGCTCCGGCGCCTTCGAGGATGTCGGTGACGAACCCGTACGGCTGGATGCGGGCGCGGACGTTGTGCCGGCGGCACCATCCGGTGAACGTGGCGAAGAAGGCGCGCATGCCCTGTTGATGCAGGAAATGGTTCACGTCGTACCGGACTTTGGGGGAGAGTTCGCCGACCTCCCACCACAGGGCGGGCAGCCAGGGGACGAGATCGTAGCCGAAGTCTTCCCGGAACCGTTCGAACAGGCCATCGGCCCAGTAGAGCCCGTTTCGGTAGATGGGCACTTCGAAGCTGTCGCCGAAAAACGAGTCGACGGTGGTGCCGAAATGGTCGCCGATGGCGGCGGCGTACTGTGCGCCGAGCGTCTCGCAATACCGGTTCATGGCGCCTTCGTCGAGATGATTGACGGCGTTGGCATTGTCTCGCCGGGTCAGCCAGAACGCCATGAGCTGCCAGCGGCCGGCCGGCGCCTCCCACGTGATGTCTCTGCCCCGGGCAAGGGGGGTGATGTCGACCAGCGAATCCGCGCGGAGACGCCCCGCTTCGACGCGCCCGGCCACCACCTTGACGAGGCGGTCTTCCGGCGCAATGACGGGGGTGGAGCGGGGCAGATCGTTGGGGTTGGGCGTTGCCTCCTCCGGCAGCGGCCCGGCGTAGGTGCGGGGACCCTCCACGCTGAGCATGCTGGCCAGCAACACCTGGCTCCGATCGTCCTCGGGGACCCAGTTGCCGCCCCAGATCCATCCGGGGCCGCCGAAGTTGACGGAGACCTGCATGCCGCGGTCGCGCGCCTGGTCGACCGCGTACCGGAGCAGTTCGAAGTAGCCGGGCGACAGGTAGTCGTGATTGCCCTTCTGATAGACGGCGTCCATGGTGATCTGTTCGACGCCGCCGATCCCCTGGGCCTGCATCTGGTCGAGTTGCCAGGCGATGTCTTCCTTGCGCAGGGCATTGCCCATCCACCACCAGCGCGTGTGCGGGCGGCAGTCCACCGGCGGCGCGTCAAACGCGGCGCGGATCTCGTTCAGCGAAGTTTCCGATGCGCGAGGGTTTCCGGCCAGGGGTGTGCAGCACAGCACAAGGGTGGTGGCGATGAGTGCATTCTTCACGACGGCGTACTCCCTCGGGGCGATGCCCGTTCCTCGCCTGTCTTCACAGGATATCAGGATATACCGCATATCCCAATGCCCGGTGTTCGCGGGGTCAGAGGATCAGCATGGTGTCGCCGTAGGAGTAGAACCGGAACCGCTCCCTGACGGCGAAGCGGTAGGCTTCGAGGACGAAATCGACGCCTGCAAACGCGCAGACCAGCGCCAGGAGGCTGGAACGGGGGAGGTGGAAATTGGTCTGGAGCGCGTCGATAGCGCGAAAGGTGTAGGGAGGATAGATGTAGCGGTTGGTTTCGTCTGTGCCGGGATGATAGGCGCCCGCCTGGTATTGCGTTTCGAGGACGCGGGTCACGGTCGTGCCGACGGCGGTGATGCGGCCGCCGGCCGCGCGGGAGCGATTGAGCTGCGCGGCGGTTTCTTCGGTCAGGGTGAATGGTTCGGGCTCGAGGGTGTGGTCTTCGAGGCGCTCGGCCTGAATGGGCCGGAAGGTGCCATACCCCACGTGCAAGGTGAGAAAGGCGCGGTCGACGCCGCACTCATCGAGACGGCGAAACACGTCCCGGGTGAAATGCAGGCCGGCCGTGGGCGCGGCGACGGCGCCGGGGGCGTTGGCGTAGATGGTCTGGTAGCGCGTGAGGTCGGACGCCTCGGGCGTGTCGCGGCGGATGTAGGGGGGCAGCGGGACCTCGCCGGCTTGTTCGAGCACAGTGAGGACGTCCGGTTGGGCGAACGAGACGTGGCGGCGTCCGCCGGGGAGCCTGTCGCCGACCACGGCCTCGATGCCGGCGGCGATCTTCACGGGCGTGCCGGGTTTGACCTTGGACGAGGGGCGCACGAGGGCGTCCCACTCGCCCGGGCCGGTTTCGTGGAGGAGAAAGACCTCGACCTGTCCGCCGGTGGGTTTTCGCCCGTGGAGGCGCGCCCGGATGACGCGGGTGTCGTTGAATACCAGGCAGTCGCCACGCCGCAGGTATTGAGGCAGGCTGCGGAAGACGTCGACGGTCATGGCGCGGCTGGCGCGATCGAGCACGAGCAGGCGGGACTCGTCGCGTTGTTCGCAGGGGTGTTGCGCGATGAGTTCTTCCGGGAGCGAGTAATCGAGTTCCGATGTGTTCATGGCAGCTGGCCCGGGTTCATCCGTGCCCGGCGGCGTGTCGGGCGGCGTCCTGGGCCAGGGCAATGGCGCCAAGCACGCCCGACGTGTTGCCGAGTGCGGGAGGGACGATGTAATCGCGGGTGTGCTCGAGGATCGCGGGCGATTGCACGTATCCGTTAAGCAATTGGAGGACTTCCCGGCGGATTTTCGGGAAGAGGGCGCGGCGTTCCATCACGCCGCCGCCGAGGATAATGCGCTGGGGGGACAGGGTACAGATGAATCCCGTCAGGGCGACGGCGAGATAGTGTGCTTCGAGGTCCCAGGCGGGGTGCGCGTCGGGCAGGGTTTCGCCGCGGGTTCCCCAGCGCTTTTCGATGGCGGGTCCCGAGGCCAGGCCTTCGAGGCAGTCGCCGTGGTAGGGGCACACGCCTTCGAATTGGTCGCGGTGCGTGTCGCGGGGGAGGCGGACATGGCCCATCTCGGGGTGGACGAGCCCGTGCATGAGTTTCCCGCCGACCAGGCCGCCGCCGCCGATGCCCGTCCCGATTGTGAGGTAGATGAAGGTGTCGAGCCCCCGGGCGGCGCCCCAGCGGTTTTCGCCGAGGGCGGCGCCGTTGACGTCCGTGTCGAATCCCACGGGGACGCCGAGGGCCTCGGCGAGCCGCCCGGCGAAGGGGGTTTGTCCCCAACCGGGTTTTGGCGTGGTGGTGATATAGCCCCACGTGGGGGATTCCGGATGGGGATCCACGGGACCGAAGGAGCTGATGCCGATGGCGGCGATGGGTTCCCGGCGGCGGTGTTCCTCGAAGTAGGCGATGCACCGGTCGATGGTTTCCTCAGGCGTGGTGGTGGGGAAACGTTCCTCCTCGCGCAAGTCGTCCGGCCCCGAACCCAGGGCGCAGACAAACTTGGTGCCTCCTGCCTCGATGCCGCCGAATGTCGCCATGATCGATACTCCGTCCCGGCCGTTGCGTGAATGTGTTCGGGATCACCGGGACTATATGGGGGGGCTGTAGGATCTGTCAATGTCGCGGGTGTTCCTGGCGCGCCGGCGGGCTGCTGGAGACCCCGGTCTGGAATGCGGGGCAGGCGGCGTAGATAATGGCACGTCATGCGGGAACGTAGCTGGATGATAGCGCGTCTGTGGGAAGGTCTGTTGCTGGCCTGGGGTTCACGCGCCTGCTGGGGGTACCGGGCCCTGGTCCATGCCCCGGTGTTTCTCCTGGGGGTTGCGGCGATTGCCGCGGCGGGGTTCCTTGCGCACCTGACCGGATTCGTCCCCGCCGTGCTGGTGGTGGCACTGTGCGCGGGGGCGCTGACCGTGTTGACGCTGAACGGGGTCATCGATGCCTCGCTGCTGGTTGGCGCCCGTGTGGAACATGGGCTGCTGCTGGTGGAACTGTCACGAAAACGCGAAACGCCGGGCGGGCGGGAGCAGGTGGCCTGGGCGCGGCAGCGCAGCGCCGCGGCCGATGCGCCGCCCGCGTGGGTGGTTCCGCGGGTGCGCCGCGCGGTGAACGCCGTTCACGGGAACGTGCACGACGTCGGCGATGTGTTTCCGGCGTTTGCGCGGGGCCGTGCGCCGTCGTGGGCGCGACGGCTCCTCGCGCGCTGCACGAATCCGATGGCGGACGCGCTGGCCGCCCGGGCGTTTGCCGGCGAATCCGGCCGCGCGGCCGCGCAGGCCAGAGAAGGCCTGCTGCTCTATGCGGCGGTCTGGGACGACGCGTTTCGGTGGAACATGGCGTTGTGGTGTCTGGGACAGGTCGTCATGCTGCTTGTGGCGGCGCTGGCGGCCCTGCCGCTCGCTTTGGCTGTGGGCGCAAGCCACGGGGCGGTCCTGGCCAGCGCGGTTGCGGTTGCGTTATGGACGGGATTTGCGGTACAACGCGTTGTCGCGGCGCCCATACTCGAGGCGGCGGCGATTGTAGCGTTCGAGGAAATGGTTCAGGGAAGCTCGGTGCCGCCGGAGACCGAGCCGCGTCTCCGGGAAGCGAGTGCGGCGTTTCGCGACCTTGACGACCGGGCGCGCGACATGCCGGTGGTGGGCGGAGAACACTCTCTTTGATATGAAAGGAGCGGTCATGCGAAAGGCGATTGCGGGGCTGTGCGTGGTGATGCTGGTCACTGTGGGGTGTGTGTCGGTCAAGACGGGCGACATCTGTCCGGATGCGGCGGCCTGCCCGAAAGCGGCATCCGGTGAGGCCAAGGCCACCTGTGCGGGATGCGCGGCGCCCTGCCTGCGCCACGTGGTGCTGTTCAAGTGGAAAGACGGCACGCCGCCGGCGACGGTCAACGAGATCGAACAGGCGTTCCTGGCGTTGCCCGGCCAGATTCCCCAGATCTGCGCGCTGGAGTGGGGCACCGACATGAGCGTAGAGAACCTGTCGCAGGGGTTTACGCATTGCTTCCTGGTGTCGTTCAAGAGCGAGGATGACCGCGCCGTATACCTGCCGCACCCCGCGCACAAGGCGTTCGGAGAGCTTATTGGTCCTCACCTGGACAAGGTGCTGGTGTTCGATTTCTGGGCGCAGCGGTAGCCGCCGGTTCGCGCAGCGCGCCCCACTGGCCGAGGATGTCGTAGAGGACGATCCCGAAGGCCGTGGCCACGTTGATGCTGTTCTTGTAGCCCAGCATGGGGATGCGCACGATTTCATCGCACTGGCTCAACAGTTCCGGGGTGATGCCTTTGACCTCGTTGCCGAAAACCACCGCAATCGGACGTGACCATTCATAGCCCCCCAGGGACTTGGCGTGATCGGCCGTCTCGATGGCGACCACGGGAATGCCCGCCTTGCGCACGTGCGTTACCGCGTCCGTGGAATCTTCATGATGTGTCCACGGCACATAATCAAACGCGCCGAGCGCCGTCTTGGCCAGTTTGAGGTTGGGCGGATGGCAGGTATAACCGCAGAGATGGATGTGTTCGACCGCCCCCGCATCGGACGTGCGGAAGATCGAGCCGACGTTGAACGCGCTCCGGATGTTCTCGAGAACGACATGCACGGGATGGCGCGCCCGGGGCTCCAGATGTTCCCTGGAGAGCATGCGGTAGTGCGGTTCCAGATGGTCGATGGTTTTCTTCTTCATGGCGCTCGGTACGGACGCTGGTTTTTCCCGATCTTCCCATAACCGCGGCGCGCACGCAAGGTGGCTGCGTTCTGGCACCGGGGCCTGATGGACCGGGTGGACCGGGTGGACGACCCCGCCCCAGCGAATGCCCCCCCCAGGTGGCGAATTTGAACGGCCGCGGGTTAACCCCGCGGCTCGGGCGGATGTTCCCATGCCGAACCCCGAAGGGGGTCGAACGGATTCGCCGCCGTTGCTCGACCTCCTTCAGCGCGTGATCAGCTCTCGTTACGAAACACTTTTTTCAGCGCGAAATAGGCGGGTTTGGGGTTGCGGTCGAAGTCGATGAAGGCGTTGTTGGCGGGACAGGGAAAGGCGTCGTGCCCCATCCAGACCAGGAATCCGCCGCATCTGGGGAAACGGTTCTTGCACGCGGCGGCGGCGATGGCGTAGGCCTCGGCCTGTTCGGCCTGGGTGAGGCGGATGTATTCGGCGAGGGCCTCGTCCGGGGGCAACTCGCCGAGCGTGTCGCGGAAGCGGTCCCATTGCCCCCACCACGCGGCGGTGTGGCGCCAATAGGCGGTGGTGGGCGGCCAGACCTCCGTGCCGCCGCCGTACTTCCGGAACATGTCGAGGCTCTGCGCCGCGGGCATGCCGGTTTCGGAGCGGAACAGGGCGTCGTCGCGGGACCAGTACGCGCGCCACTCGTCGAGGTTGTTCACCCACGGGCCGAACCCCCAGGGACCGTGCACGTCGTGCAGAGTGCCCGTGCCGAAACGCTCGGGCGAACCCCATTCCCAGGGTCCGCTCGCGGACGTGGGCAGGAACCGGCGGCCGGGGTCCCAGCGGTTGACGACGTCTTTCATGGCGGCGATGCAGGGGTGAACGTAATCGCACGGGACGCTGTCGACGCCTTTTCCGCCGCCGCCGAGGAGTTCGTTGCCGCCGCACCAGAGCAGCAGGGCGGGGTGATGGGCGCGCCGGCGGATGTAGCTGATGCAGAGGTGCGAAAGCTCGACGATGGTCTCGGGCTCCTCGGGCGGCCAGTTCTCGACGCCGGAACTCGACAGCGGAAATTCCTGCCAGACGAGGATGCCCGCCTCGCCGCAGAGGCGGTAGAAGATGTCTTTCTCGAGGATGGCCCCGCCCCAGACGCGGAGGCAGGTGCAGCCCATGTCGCGATAGAGCTCGATGAGCCGGCGGTATTCGTCGTCGCTGCTGTCGGGATAGCTGGTGCGCGGCGGGACCCAGTTGGCGCCCTGCAGAAAGACCGGCGTGCCGTTGACCTCGCATATCCAGGGCTCGGCGTGTTCAGGCGCGCCCTCGCACGGGAGCCAGCGGACGCGTTTGAACCCCACGACGCGGTCAAGCCGCCACGGCTCGCCCTGGATGCTGGCTTGCAGGCGGAGCGTGTAGGTCTTCGCGGGGCCGACGCCGTTGGGCCACCACGGCTCCACGGGAATGTCGTCGAGGAGAATGTCGAGGCGGTCGCGCGCGAAGCTGCCCGAACCGCGGGCGAGTTCGGCGGCGCCGTCAAGGAGCACAACGGAGACCTCGCCGATCTCGGCGGGCGGCACGATGAGCGCATCGGCCTGCAGCGCCACCTCGACGCGGCCCGTGCGGTTATCGGCGGCGAGCGACGCGCGGGTATGGATGGGATCGATCGCGCACTGCGCCGCGCTCTTGAGGCGGAGGGCGTCCCAGATGCCGATGGGGACGATTCGGGGCGTCCAATCCCAACTGTAGCAGTAGCGGGGCTTGAAATGGCGCGAGTTCGACGTGTAACCAATCTGGCCCTGCTCGGGCGGTGGGACGTCGAAGACGATACTGAGCTGATGTGTGTTGCCGTCGGACAAGGCGCTGGTCAGCTCGAACAAATGCGGCGTTAACGCTCCCTTGAACGCCGCGATTTCCCGGCAGTCGACGAGAATCCAGCCGGAATAATCGAGTCCCTGCGCGTCCAGGAGCACGCGCTGGCCGGGGGCGATCGCGCCGGCGGGGAGGGTGACCGAGAAATCCCAGTGGCGGTGCTCGACCCATTCACAGGCAAGCGAATTCATGCCGGCGTTCCAGTCGGGCAGGATGCCGGCATCGCGCAGGGCCTGCTGCACGGAGCCCGGCGCCCGGGCGGGCACGGGGCCGATATCGGCCTGCATGGTGCTCCCGGTCTCCATGGATTTGCCCAGCCGCCACGTGTATGGCCGCCAGCCGAAGAGCTGCCAGGTCAAGGTGGTGAGGTCGATTTCCTGCATGCAATGCGCCCCCTGACGAAGATAAAAACGCAGTCCGATTGTTGCGGGGTATTGTGGGCCGCCATGCGCGCAATATCAACCGCGCGGGCCGGCGGGATCGTCTCTGTCGATCCGGGCGCGGCCTTGTGGTACAACGGTTGACGGCGCGGATCGATTCCATTCTAACGCGGAAGGGAGATTCCGAATCATGGGACGGTATTCAGGGATGGCGGCTTGTCTGTGGGCGGTTTGCCTGCTTTGGGGCACGGCCTGGGGGGCGGAGGGGATCCGCGTAATCGATACGAAATACCCCGTTGAGGATCGGGTCATTGCGTCGGCGGTGGTTGAGCCGCCCGGGAGCGCGGAGGTGGACGCGACGGCGGCGATTCAGGGGGCGATCGACGCGGTGGCCGGCCGGGGTGGCGGCACGGTGTTCCTTCCGGAGGGCCGCTATCTCCTCAAAGGGCACCTGGTGCTGAAAAACGCCGTAACGCTGCGCGGGGAGTGGCAGGCGCCGGACAAGGCGGGCGTGGTGGGCACGGTCCTGATGCCTGTCGAGCACCGCGGCGATGCCGAAGGTGAATCGGCAATTGTCATGCAATGCGGGTCGGGGTTGCGGGAGCTGTCGATCTGGTATCCCGAACAGGAGCCGGAGGCCATCGCGCCGTATCCCTGGACCATTGAAACCACGCCGGAGGCGGGGGTCGACAACTACACGCTGCACAACGTGACGCTGGTGAATGTCTATCGGGGATTCAAGACGGGCCCGGAAGCGAACGAGCTGCACACGTTGAAGAACGTGTACATGACCGCGCTCGAGACGGGCGTGTTTATCGATTCGTGCACGGACATCGGCCGCGTGATCGACATCGACATCAGTCCCCGGTGGTGGATCGAGTCGGGCCTGCCCGGCAGCCCGAAGGGCGGGGCCGCGGAAACCAGCCTGCGGTCGCATGTTGCCCGCGAGGCCACGGGTATCGACATGGGGCGCAGCGACTGGGAATACCTGTATGGAGTCCACATTGAAGGTTGCCAGCGGGGTCTGGTGATCCGGCAGGGCGCGCAGGGCACGACTAACGCCGTGTTGTACGGGAGCGCGCTGGAAGATTGCACGACGGCCGTCCATCTTGAGGAACTGAATGGCATCGGCCTTGCCGCCGTCGGGTGCCGGTTTGACGGGGCCCGGCATGCCCTGTACGCGACCGAAGCGTTTGATACCGTTTCGCAGTTCAACGCGTGTACGTTTGCCAGTCCGGAGGGGCACGGGGTGTTGCTGGAAGGCGACGGCACGCTGACGTTTCAGAACTGCGTGTTTGAGACCTGGGGCACGTCCGGCGTCGAAGCGGCGGCCGGGGCGGTGTCGCTGCTGGGATGCGGGTTTCAGAGCCCTTCGACTCATGTGAAACTGCGTGAGCGGGTGAGCCGCGCGCGGCTTCTCGGCAATACGTTTGCGGGCCAGCCGGATGTTGAGAACGCCGCGTCCGGGGCGGATGTGATGATGGCCCATCGCGCGATGGTCTTCGACGTGCCGGACGTCTCGCGGCCGCCCGCGCCGCCGGTCCCCGCGCCGGGGAGCCGCGAGGTGGTGATGGTGACCGAGCACGGGGCCGGGCCGGATCTCGACGACAACACCGGCGCGTTTCAGGCGGCGCTGGCTGCCGCGGAACGGCTGGGCGGCGCGACGGTATATGTCCCCGCGGGGTACTACCGGTTCCGCGGGTCGTTGACGGTTCCGCCCGGCGTGGAGCTGCGCGGTTGTTTCGACGTGCCGCACCACACGCAGTCCGGCGGGTCGGTGCTTATGCCGGTGGGGGGGCAGGGCGACGAGAACGGCACGCCGTTTCTGACGTTGTCGGGGAAATCGGGTCTGCGGGGGCTGACGATCTGGTACCCGGAACAGAACCTGCTCGACCTCACACCGTATCCGTGGGCGGTGCGTTCGCTGGGTCCGGCGTGCTGGCTTATCAACGTGACGATCTCGAACGCCTGGCAGGGGGTGGATTTCTGGACGCATCCCAGCGAAAGCCATTACATCAGCTATCTGGGGGGCGCGTTTCTGAAACGGGGGCTGTTTGTGAGCAAGAGCGCGGGCGAGGGCTGGGTGGTTGACGTGCAGATGAACCCGCATTATGGTCTGCGCCTGCCCAGCGGCCTGCCCCGGCCGGAGTACGCCAGGGATACCTTCGACGCGATCATCGATCAGCAGCGCGGGCATCTGGAGGCGATGGTGTTTGGCCGATGCGCGCGGGAGCACATCTATCGCACGTTCCTCTATGCCGCCTACGACGGCATTGCCTTCCGCGACGACGAAGGCGGCAGTAATGCGCGCATCCTCATGCATGGAACCGATACCGGCAGCCGGTGCGCGGTGCTGAGCGCGTGCGGCGGGGAAGGGCTCGATTTTCTCCTGGCGCAACTGGTGCCGCTGGGCAAGTATGAGGTGGGCGCGATCATCGCTGAAGACAGTTTCACGGGACGGGCCCGTTTTTTCACCTCGCAGATGTGGGCGGGCAACTGCAGCGGCCAGTTCGGCGGGCCGGGCAGCGTTCTGATCCAGCAGCTGAACAGCATCAGCGGCGGGATGACGTGCACCACCGGCGCGTTCCGTCTGGAGAATGCCGTATTTCACCATGCGCTCGAGCCGCATGTGGCCATTGCGGGCGCGTGCGCGAAAGCCGAGCTGATCGCCAACGCCGCCTTGAGCGGGGAATTCAAGGTGGAGAACGCCATCGGGGAACGTGCGTACAGCCTCGCCAGCAGCGTATCGCGGCGTCCGGCATCGTTCGAGCCGGGAAACCTGTCCACGGGATGGGAAACGGGGGATCCGCAAGGCCTCATGACCACCCTGGCCGCCGAAGGCGGCGGGCAGCGCGGCGTTGAAGCGGGGCAGTGCGCTCCCGCCGAAGGCACGGCGCACGGCGGTACGATGGCGCTCCGGGTGGCGGGCGAGGCCCGCGATGCGGAGCACAGTTACATCTACTTCGCCCTCTTTGAGGAGCCGTTGCGGGTCTATTCGGATACGCAGCTGCGCTACTGGTTTCTGCCCGTAAACGAGGCGGGACGATTTGTGGCCGTGGATATGTTTTTTGACGACGGCTCGACTCTGCGCGATTCCGGCACCAAGACCATCGATGGCGGGAACATGCATCCCGGCACACCCAAGGGGGCAGCGGGCGAATGGCGGCAGCTTGTCGCGCCCCTGGGCCGGCACGCCGGGAAAACCATTCGCCGGATTATGGCCGCGTACGACAGCCACGGCGGCGCGGGGCCGTTCGAGGCCCGCATTGACGGCCTTGAAATCGCAACGGCGGTGGTTCCCGAGCTGGCGGGCGTCGCGGTCGCGCCGAAAGGCGGCGCCTGTGCCGCCGAAACGCGCGTGTCTATCGCCGTGCCGGAGGGCCTGCGCGCGCGGTATTCGCTGGACGGAACCAGGCCCGGCGAAAGCGCTCCGTACTACGCGGATCCGGTGGTGCTCTCCGGCACGGGTTTGCGGGAACTGCGGTACGTCGTGGAAAAAGCGGACGGCACGCCGCTCCCCTGGATTTTCGGGGAACTGTACGACGTGCGCTGAGCCGGGAAAACACTCTTCAGCGAAAGGCAACATCGAAACCGGGCCGTCCCGCCATGGGACGGCCCGGTGTTGAGTCTGGTCCCGCCGGGGCGGGGAGGTTCACGACGACTCGGTTCCCGCCAGCCGTTGAGCTTCTTCCTTGCGCGGGAACGTGAGGCCCAGCCGCTCGGCATATTCAATCGCCAGTCGGACGTGCCGTTGTCCGGTTTCGGTATCGCCTTTCTCGAGCAGGAGAGCGCCGAAATCCAGGAGGAGGGTGGGGTCGCCGGGCCGCATCTGCAGCGCGAGCCCGAGGTGTTTCTCGGCGTCGTCGAGCTTTTTCGCGCGCAGTTCCGCGAGTCCCAGGGTATGCAGGACATTGGGCTGGATGGCCGGATTGTCCTGGGCCGCGTTCATGGCGGCCTGCGCGAGTTCGAGGGCGCGTTGCGGATCGCCGTCCGTCTCGAGCATCAGATATGCCAGGTTGTTGCCGACGACGGGATCGCCGGGACGCGCCGCGAGCACGCGTTCATACGCCGCGATCGCCCCGGCCTTGTCGCCGCTGCTCTCGAGATACCGCGCCTGAAGCAGCCACGCTGCCGCGTTGTTTGCATCGAGTTCGAGGGCTTTCTGGATCGCGGAGCTCTCGCCGTTGGCGTCCTTCTTGACGCGGCAGAACGTGGCCAGGGCCAGCCAGGTGCGCGGATCGTTTGGCGCCTGCTGAGCCAGGTCCCTCGCTTTCTGCGCGGGGTCGTCGACGCGGATGGCGCTTGCCAGCGCGTCCAGCATCAGGACCGTGAGCGCGGGCGAGTTGGGCGCCGCTGCATTGACTTTTTCCAACGGCGCCAGCGCGCAGTCGGGCGTGGACTCGGCCAGGCACGCCACGCCGTGCGCATACTGGGCGAGCGTCTCCGGGGAGGACGTGAGCCGGCTGACGAGTTCCCGGGCTTCGTCCGGAGCGTCACGTTTCCCGAGTGCGGCCAGAAGGGGCAAGGCGCCATTGATGCGTTCCCATGGCAGCTGCCCGGCCTGGTCGAGCGCGGCGAGGGCGGCATCGGGTTTACCCTCGTGGAGGCGGGCGGCGGCAAACAGCAGATGGAGGCCGGGCGACCGTCGTTCGGGGGGGAGGGATTCACAACTGGCCGTCACGGCGGGCCAGTCGCCTTTTTCCGCGAGGGCAAAGGCCCGCAGGCTTTCGCCGGCGGCGGCCAGCTCCACGGCATCAAATGCCCGGCCTTCGAGCGATTCAAGGACCTCGTCCGCCCGGCCTTTCAGGAGGTTGAGCCGCGCTTCGGCAATACGCAGCGGCCCGTTTTCGGGGGCGGCGCTCAAGGCGCTTTTCAGGAGGTTCTGGGCGAGATCCACTTCGCCGGTGATGCGATAGATGCGGGCGAGGTCGACCACGGCTTCGGCGTCGTTGGGGTAGAGTTGGTAGGTGAGTTCGGCGATGGCGCGGGCGCGGCTCATGTCGTTGGCATCGACGAGCAGGCGCAACAGGATGCGCCGCGCGCTCAGATTGTCCGGGTACAGGGCCAGCAGCTTGTCCAGAACCTGCACGGCGTATTCGGGCAAGCGCGCGGTCCGGTACATGGTGGCGAGATTAAACAGCGCCACGGCGTTCTCGGGGGCCGCGGCGTAGCACTCGGAAAGCTCCTGAAGGGCCTTGGCCCGGGCGCCCACGAGCATGAGGGCGAATCCGTACGCATTATCGCGGAGGATGACGCGCTCCGGGTCGGTTTCGGTCCAGGTGTCGAATACGGCGAGAGACGCTTCGGTGTCCTGGCTTTCCAGGGCCGTCAGCAGGGCCTGCAGCGGCGCGTCCTGGGGCAGCCCTTCGGCGAAGTGCCGGGCACGCGGACGGTTGGCCGACAGGAGCGCGGCCAGCACAAGCGTCTCCCGCAGATTGGGTTCCTCCGCGGCCAGTAAGGCATCGCCCTGGTGGAGCAGCAGATCGAGGCGTGCCTGTTTCCATAGGGTCTGCCACGGGGCGGCTTCGGTCGGCTGCGCGGGGGCTTCACCCGGCGTGGGGGACGGAGGCGTGGACGGCGCGGGCTGGGCGGCCGGAGTCTGGGGGGCGCCTCCGCTTCGGGCCGCGGCCAGATACTCCCGCACGACCTCGGATTCGGGGAGGGCCTGCGCGGCGGTCTGGAGGTACATCACGGCCTTTTCGTATTCTTCGCGGGCGAGCAGACAGGCCCCCACGACGTAGTTGGCCCAGCCCGATTCGGGCATCTCACGCAGAATGGTGCGGGCGATATCCTCTGCTTCGGCGTATTCCTTCTTGTCGACGAGGCTGCGCGCCAGCGCGAGCTGGATGCCCAGGTCGCCGGGCTCCTGCTTCACCATTTCGCGAAACTGGGCGACAATCTCATCGGTCTTCCCCTGTTTCTGATAGACCTCCACCAGTTTCATGCGCGCCGGCAATGAATCGGGGTCGATGTTCGTGAGCACGTCCTCGAGGATTTCGACGGCCTTGGCGTCCTGGCCGGCGGCTGCCTGAGCCGTGGCCATGCTGACGCGCACCTCCGTTGAGGCGGGGTAGCTTGCGGCCAGGTTTTCGAGCAGGGCGATGGCTTCGGCGGTCTGGCCCGCGGTCTGCAAGACGAACGCATGCAGTATCCCGCCCTTCTCCGGATTGATCTTCTCGAAGTCCATAGCCAGGTTCCTGGCCTCGTCGCGACGCTCTTTGCGCAGGAGGATCCGGACGGCTTCGACGTAGGCGATTTCCCTGGGCGGATCGAGCTCGACGACTTTGCGGTAGTGGGCCAGGGCCTCTTCCAGATTGTCCTGAACCGCGAAACACCGTGCCATGCCAAGTTCGGCGTCGGCGTTTTGCGGATTCAGCTTCAGGGCTTTGTCGAAAGCCTGCCGCGCTTCGTCGATCTTCCCGATGCCGAGGAAGGTCTGGCCGAGTTCGGTCTGCTGCTGGCTTCGGCGGCCGCCGCATGCGGGGATCGCCGCGAGCAGCAGGCACACGAGCGCCGTTACACTGAGGACGCTCATTCTCCGGGAACTGGAATCGGACCTCATAACGTCTCCCTTTTCTAACCGCTCCGCCGAGCGTATCTGGATGCGGCGGCGCACGCCGGCCCCGTCTACGGAATACGTTCCTGCAGGATGGGTGTGAACTTGACGGCGAAATCTTCCAGGGTTTCGAACGCCCGCTCCTCGCTCTGGCCGGGACGGAGCACCGTGGACACCTTGATCATTGTCGAGGTCGGCGAGCCAAACGCCAGTTGGGCCCTGGCCCAGTGGTAGGCGTTCACGAAGAAGTTGCCGGTGAGTTCGTCGCCGGTTTTGAACCAGTAGAGCACGAGCTGGCGCATGTCGCCGTTCACGAGCACCAGTTTCTTGGCCCGGAAGAAGAAGCCGACGGGATGGGTCGTCTGGGTCATGATTTCCCATCCGCCGCCGACCAGGCAGACCTCCGGGAAATGGAGGCTTCGGCGCGAGGTGCTGTGTACCACGGTCAACTGGACATGTTTTTGCGGCGGAGCCACATAGTCCCGGATGAGGATCATGCTGGTGCCCAGCACCTGCTTGACATGGTCCTCGATCTCGGCGTCGGCGCCCCGCCGGGTGTAGTCGCCAATCTGGTCGGGGATGTCGAGCGTTTCGACGGTGGGCAGCTTGGCGCTTGCGGTCGCATGCGCTTTAAGGATTGCCAGATGGCCCGCGGCGATCAGGGCCAGAATAAGCACCAGGGCGATGTAATGTTTCATGGCGCGGTCTCCGGGTTCTCCCTGGCCGGCAGGATCTTGCGCAGCAGCCCTTCGAGAGAGAAGAAGCAGATGAAGGCGATCAGGAAAATCAAGATGCCGGAGACATCGTGGAACGTGCCCGCAGCCACCGTGCTTCCGTAGAAATACCCCACGACGCAGAGGCTGAAGATGCGCAGGATGTTGGTGAGGATGGCCACGACCGGGGCCGCCACCAGAAACAGAAATACGCGCGCGAGCCAGCGGGTCTTGCTGATGTACGCCATCAACGCGCCCAGCGCCAGCAGGGCAATCAGGGAGCGGAGCCCGCCGCACACTTCGCCCACCAGGAGAAAGTCGTCGCCGAAATGCACGTAGGAGCCTTCACGAACCATGGGCAGCGTGAACAGATTCGCCAGCTGGACCGCCGATTCCGTTGCGACGAGTTTGAGTTTCAGCGCGAAACTCTGCGTGATGGACGCCGGAATGGGGATCATGAAGAACAGAAAGGCAATCGGGAACCACAGGGTGCGTGTGCGGGCAGCGCCATGGGTGAGCAGCAGCGCCCCGGTTATCATGGGGATCAGCGACATGTGCGTCAGCACGCCGAAGCCGAGGAAATCCCCGACGAACAGCATCAAGGCGGCCGCGGCCACCCACGGGTAGCCCCATGCCGAGGGTTTGCGGGGGAGCGCCGCCAGGACTTTGCGGTCGCGCCACACAAAGAACAGGCAGACGAACGGGATCAAGAACCCGTGGGAGTAGTAGGAATCCACCAGCGTCCAGCCGCGGTGGATGTCATGAGCGGCGTTCCGGTAGATGATGACCAGCAGGGCCACGACCACCAGGTCTTTGACTTCGAACAGCGAGCGGATCCAGGCGGTTGCGGCGCCCGGGGCGGCGGGTTGAGCCGACGCAGCCGGCGCATGCGGTTCCTGCGTCATGGACTAGTTCTCCTGTCCCATGATTTCTTCGAGACGTTTCAGCCAGAGCGGCGCCGGGCCGCCGGCCGGTAGTTTCTCGAGGGCGCTTTCGTAATGGGTTCTCGCCAGGTCCTTTTCATCCAGTCCCCAGTACGTTTCGGCGAGCGCGGCATCGAATTCGGCCGAGGTGTCGGGGTTATCCATGGAAGCGGCGCGGAGATCGCTCAATGCGGCCGCGTAGTTCTTGGCGCGAAGGTACAGCATGCCGCGGAGGGCGAGATATTCCGGCTGGCGTTCCTGCGCGATCACCTGATCGAGGAGTCCGAGCGCCTCCTGTTCCCGCGCCGGCTCGCGGCTCAGCGCCGAGGCTTTCGCAAAGAGCACGCCGGCGTTGAGCGGGTCGTGCGCCAGGTAGCGGTCGCACGCCGCGAGAATTCCCGCGGGGCTGCCTCGCCGGACCTGCACGTCCACCAGGGCCCGGAGCGCGGGCAGGAAATCGTTGTCGAGTAGCAGGGCGCGGGTCAGCGCGGTGGATGCGGCGTCGACCTTGGCCGGATCGTTCATGCCCAGGTAGAACCGCGCGAGCGCCACGAAGGCCTCGGCGTCGGACTGATGGGCTTCGACATAATCGCGAAGAAGGGTTTCCGCTTCGCCAACGCGGTTCTGCTGCGCCAGCGCGAGGGCCAGGCTGCGAACGACGGAGAAATCGTCCGGGTTGGCCGCCAGTTGCGTCCTCAAGACGCCCTCCGCACCGGACGCGTTTCCTTGCGCAAGCAGGATCCGTCCCCGCAGGGTCTTGATGATCTCGGCGCGGTCTGCATCCGGCCCGACGCGTGATTCCAGGCGCTGCAAGGTCCGTTCGGCCTCGCGGAGCTGGTTGGTGGCGAGGTAGGTGTTGACCAGCAGTTCGAGGGCCGCGGGGCTGCCGGGCAGTTCGGCCAGGACGTTCTCCAGCAGGTCGCGGGCTTCGAGGTACCGTTGCATACGGAACAGGAGTTCGGCCCGCCACAGGTCGATGCCTTCCGATTGGGGGGCGACGCCGGCGGCTTTCGTGGCGAATTCCATGGCTTTGGACAGGGCGCCCCGCGAGGCGGCCACGCTCGCCATGCCCATCAGCGCGGCGACGCTCTCACCGTCGGTTTCCAGGGCTTTCTGGAAGGCGGATTCCGCCTTTTCAAACCCCGGCGGCGTGTTGCGGAGTTCCATGATGCCCTGCAGGGTGAGGAGCATGGGGTCGTTCTGGTTGCCGTCGGGACCCTGCATGAGTATCTGGCGGGCCTCTTCAATCTTGCGGGCGTCGTTCTGTTCCATCAGGCGCCAGACCAGCTGCCCCTTTGCGCCCTGGAGCTGTCGCTCGGCCGCCGGGTGGCCGGCCACTTGTGACTCGATCGCACCGAGGAGGCGCATCGCGGCTTCGTCTTCCCCCAACCGCAATTCCAGGGAGACGCCCTCCACGGCGAGTTCGGCCCGTTCCGGTTCTCCCGTCAGGGTTTCCGCCGCGGTCGCCAGGGCGCGGCGGGCCAGATCAGGCTGCTCGCGCAGCGAGAAGAACCGGGACCACTGCCGCACCTCCTCGACGGACGGGCGCTTGGCGGCGAGGGTCTCCTCGAAGGCCTTCCATGCGGCCTCGGGATGGCCCTCCGCCAGATCGGTGTTGGCTTTGGCGCGAGCCAGTTCTACGGGAGGCACGCCGGCCTGTTCGGCGCGCTGGAGGGTCTCGCGGGCCTTTGCCGGCATGCCCGCGGCCACGTAGGTGTCGACGAGGCCCCCATAGGCGCGGGTTTCCCTGGGGTTCAGTTCGAGCGCGCGCGTAAACAGTTGCTCGATCGTCTGGACCTGGGACGCGACGGCGCCCTGGCGGAGGGCGGACGCCAGCAGGGCGAGGGCCGAAGAGACGAGCGTGTCCGGGCGGGCTTCCTGATTGCCGAGAACGGCCTGGGCGGCCTGAAGAAGCTGTTCCGGATCGGGTTGCACCCCCATGGCTTCCGCGAGCAGTCTCTTGGCGCCCTCATCGTTGGGATTTTCCTTGAGGTAGATCTCCAGATGTCCCCGCGCATCCTTGCGCTTTCCCTGCAGAAGGTTGGCCACGGCCAGGAAGAACCGTGCCGGCGACATGGCGGGATTCTGCTCGATGACTCCCGCCAGGGTGTCGGCCGCGGCGTCGGCATTGCCTTCCACCAGAAGCACCCGGCCCTCGAGGTAACTCAGCGTTGACTGGTGATCGGGGTAGGTCTTTTCAAACGCCGCAATGGTCTCGCGGGCCTCGTCCAGCTGTTGGAGGTTGATCAACTGTTCCGCCAACTGCATAAACAGCTCCGGACTGTCTCTGCGCACGGCGGGATCCACATTGCGCAGGACATCCAGCGCGGCTTCCTTCTCGCCGCTCGCGGCAAGTGCCTGGGAAAGCACGAGGTACATGCGGGCCTGGCTGGGATCGCGTTCGATGGCTTTGCGCGCCGCACGGATGGAAACCTCGTCGTCGCCGGTAAGCAGCGCGAGCCGGGCCTCCAGCATGACGACCTCCAGGTCGTCCGGGGCCAGCGCCAGCGCCTTCTCAAGCTCCTGCCGGGCCTTGTCCGTCTCCCGCCCTTCAAGGAAGTAGTCCGAGCGGGCGACATACGTGGCGGGGTCTTCGGGGCGTTGTTCCGCCAAAGCGTTGAGCGCGTCGTCGGCCTGTTCCGTGAGGTTGGTTTCGCGGAGCAGCCGCGCCAGGTTCAGATAGGCTTCGGGCTTGGCGATCCCCTCGTCGAGCAGCGCGCGGTAGGCCGTGACGGCGTCGTTCCGCTTTGCAAGGCGGTACAGCGCCAGGGCCTGTTCATGCTTGAGCTCCACGTTGCCGGGATCTTTCTCGAGCATTCTACCCGCGAGGTAATGGACCTCGTGCCACGAGCCGAGTTTTTTCTGGAGCTCAAACAGCGTCTGTTGGATGTCCTGCCGCTCGGGCTCAAAATGAAGGATCTGGCGATAGGCCGTGGCGGCCTGCGACAATCCGTTCCTGCGATTGCCCTCCTGGTGGAGGCTGGCCTCCGCGTACCGTTCGAGCGCGGAGGTGTCTTCGCGCTCCCGGTTGAGGTAGAAGGCGTACCGGCGGGTGGCGGTATCCCAATCGCCTTTCTCAAAGGCCGCTTCCGCTTCCGCGAACCACTGGCGGGTCTGGTGTTGCCGGTACAGAAAGAACCCGCCCGCGCCGGCGAGGCCCAGAACCACCAGTACGCCCAGTGCGATAAACGTGATCGCCCACAATCTGCGTGACAAGCTCGTCTCCTTCCCGGGATGCTCCGCTCCCCGGGTTCCAGTTGCGCGCCGGGTTATCTCCTGCCAAAGCGGCGGCCGATTTCTGTGAGCAGAATCACCAGAAAATAGCTGTCCTCTACCAGATACCGGCGCCACAGGCGCTGGGGTTCCCGCATCAGGCGCCACAGCCACTCGCATCCGGACCGCTGTATCCAGACCGGCGCCCGCCGCACGCGCCCGGCCGCGAAATCCAGTCCCGCGCCCACCGCAAACGTCACCGGGACGTTCATCGCCGGGGCGTGGTGCAGCAGCCATGTCTCTTGTTTGGGGGAACCAAAGGCCACAAAACAGATGTCCGCCTGGGCCGCGCGCACCCGTTCACAGGTTTTCGCGCTCTGGACGGCGTCGCGGTCAAATCCGAACGGCGGGCTGAAGCATCCCGCGATCTGCAGGGAAGGGTGCTTTTCGCGCAGCCGTCGTGCGGCCTCGTCGGCGACGCCCTCCGCCGCGCCGAGCAGGAATACGCGGTAGCCTTTCTCCGCGGCGTACGCCGATACACGCGGCACCAGGTCGGAACCGCTGAGTTTTTCTTTCAGGGGCTGGCCAAAGAGTTTCGCACACCACATCAGCGGGGCGCTGTCGGCCAGGCGCAAGCCGGCCTTGTCGTAGGCTTCCCGGAATTCGGCGTTGCGCCGCAGGCGGCACACGTGGTCGATGTTGGGCGTGACCACATAGGCGGCCGTTCTGTGCGCGATCTGGCCGTCGAGCCACTGGCAGAGGTCCTCAAACGAGAGGTTGGAGATGCGCACATTGAACAGGTCAACCTCATCTTCCGGGGCGATCCACTCAGACGACGACCGGGCCCGTTCTCGTTGAATCATGATCCGTTCCATTGACATTATTCGTGTCTCTCTCCGACCGGACGCGCGGGTGCGCCCGCTACAATGACATTTGCCTCGACATCATGCGTAACAACGCTATTGGCGCCGATCACTGCGCCTTCGCCCACGGTGACGCCTTTCAAGACGCACGCACCCCGGCCGATCCAGGCATCGTTTCCTATCGTGACGACTTCGGCGATGTGCGGCTGCACGCGGATGGGTTCCCCGCGTCTGGTGCCGTGATTTGCGTCTCGAATCGTGGCGTATTCGCCCATCATGACAAAGTCGCCGAGGGTGATGTTCTTGTACGCGACAATGGTCGCTCCGTCGTTGATGACGCAATTGGCGCCGATCCGGATTCTGCCGCCCTCGCTGGTCTCCAGATACACGCGCCGTCCCAGGCGCGTGCCCTGGCCGATGTGGATGTCTCCGGAACCTTCCACGGTCACCGCGCCGAAAAACTGCACGCCCGGGGCGACGAATCCGCGCACCTGGGCGCGTGCCCGGATCTCGAACACGAACATGGCCAGCCGCCGGCCCACAGGCCGGCACAGGCGCACCGGCAAAGCGATGGCCTGGGCCAGGGCCGACCGGACCCTGACCAGTGCCGGGGGCAGTTTGAAGTTCGCGTTTTGTGTCATCCGGGAATTACCCCTCGGTGCGGGGCCTGTCTTCGCCTTCGTCTTCCGCATCCACCAGCACGATGGTTGCGTCCGGGGCGTCTTCGTCGTACTCCAGTTGCATGTCGTCCATGGCACGGCCTTTTCCCCGGCCCTCTTCCATGTAGTCGTAATACTGGTGCAGGTTGCGGCGCAGGTATCCGCTCCGGGTGGCCTTGACCTTGTTGAGGACGACGCCGATCACGTTGGCGCCGATCTGTCTCATATCGTTGAGACAGCGTTGGAGCATGCCGGTGGTGGACGCGCCCACACCGATCACCACGACGACGCCGTCCACCACGGGCGCCAGCAGTTTTGCGTCTGCCATCAGCAGCGCGGGCGGAGTGTCGATGATGACGTGGTCAAAGGCCTGTTCGGCCTGTTCGAAGAACGCGACCATGTCGCGCGAGGCCAGCTTGCCCACCACCACATCGCGCTGGCTACCGGGGCCGATGACGAAGAGGTTGGCATAATCGGTCTGGCGGACGACGTCGTTGGGTTCCCGGTCGCCGAACAGCACTTCGCCGAGGCCGGGCCCGGGCGTCAAGCCAAAGGCCTCCTCGACCTTGGGGTTCCGCGCGTTGATGTCCACAAGCAGCACCCGCCGGCCAGCCTGGGCCAGCGCCGTGGCAAGATTGCACGCGAGCGAGGTCTTTCCGTCGCCTCTGCCGGGGCTGACGACGAGGCAGGTATTGAGTTCCGCGGATCCTTCCGGCGGGTAGATGATCCGGGTGAGAATACGGCGGAACTGATCCGCGGACGTGGAACCCGGCTCCCGGGCGGTCTGGAGCAGGCTGCCGTCGTGGCGGGCGTTGGACTGTTCAAGGCTCGCGTGAGGCACGGTGGCCAGCACCGGCAGGCCGGTCAGGACGGCCACGTCCTGGGCGCTGCGGACCTGCTTGTCGGTGAGTTCACGCCACAGGCCCGCGGCCACGGCGGCGCAGGCCGAGGCCAGGAACGCGAGCGCCATCAACTGCTTCCGCCTGCCATAGTCCGCCCGGGCGGGAGGAAACAGGTTGGACGTGAGCGAGATGCGTCCCGGCGCTTTGCTTTCCACGTCGATGCTGTAAATGATGGATTCAATGTGCTTGATCTTGTCGGCCAGGTCGGCTTCTTCGGCCTGGAGGGCCTCGATCCCGGCCTGCTGGCCGGCCGCCTTGACGGCCAGTTCGGTCTGGGCCTCGATGCGGCGCTGGAACTGTTCGATCTGGGTTTCGGCTTCCAGGAGGGCCTTCTCCGCGACAGCCAGTTCTTGCCGGGTGCGCGCTTCGGCAGACTCGAGCAGCCGCCCGCGGGCCTCCGCGAGCGCCCGATCGAGCCGTCCCTGCAGCGAAGCCTGCGTGTTGCGCAGCGCCTTCAGGGGCGGAGCCTCGGTCGTGTATTTTTCCTCCAGCACGGCGATTTCGCTTTTGACCTGGGCCAATTCCTGCTGAATCATGTTGACTTCGATGTCGGCCCGTGTGCCCTCTTCGATATTCAGGTCGAAAATGGGTTCCTGGGGCGACGATTTCAGCTGCTGCTTGTAGGCGGCGATCTTGTCCAGAATGCCCTTCAAGGTATCGATGTGGTTGTTCGCCTCGATCTTGCTCTTTTCCGCCGCCGAGAGGTTTTCGCGGTCCGCCTCGGTCTCGCTGGGGCCCAGCGCGGACAGCGTGCCCGGCGCGACGCCCAGCTTTTCTTTCATGGTCTTGATGCGGCCCCGCAGAATGTCGAGTTCCTTCTGAAGGTCTTCTTTTTCGTCCACCAGGGTGGAACGCCGGGCGCTGGTGTCGCTCACCGCGGCCGTGACCGCGAGGGCCATGTAGTTTTTCACCGTCGCGGCGAGGACGCGTTCCGCGAGGTTCTGGTTCGGGGCGGTGCAGACGACTTCAACGTTTTCGCTGCCGCCCAGCACGCGCGCCTGCACCAGGTCCTGAAGATACAACAGGGGGTTTTCCGCCTGCCGGATCTCTTCCAGGCTGCGGATGTCGGGATCGTCGAGAACCCGTTGCATGACGGTAGCGTCGGTGATCTCGAAGGCCTGCGTGCGGACCCAGCGGTCGTAATTCACGGTACCGCCCTGGCCGCTCTCATCGCCCAGCACAGAGACGGGGTTCGCGGCAAAGCGGATGGTCTTGCTCGCCGTGTATTCCTCGGGCACCAGCAGGTAGGCGGCCGCAAGCGAAGGCACGGCCAGCGCCAGAAACACCACAAGCATGAGCGGGGCACGGAGCCGTATCAGACGCACCAGGTTGAGTGTGCGTTCTCCATGCATACCGCCGGGAGCCGGCAGAGCCGGCAGGGCCAGCTCAGTTGAGAATTCCGTACTCATACAAGGCTCCTACGGGGTCGGAATGGAGGTTGCCAGCGAACCGAAACTGCGGACGCCCTCGAGCACTCTCAGCAGGTCGTTGGCGCCGTTGTAACTGCTGTCGAACAACTCGTCGTAGCGGCGATCCGTGTAGTAGGTATCGTAGGCCTCTCGGTACAACGACATCAGCGGGGTAATGGACCCGACGAACCGTGAGACAAACTGTTGCAGGCGGACCAGCGGTTTCTGGGGGATGTAGAGAATGTCTCCGGGCTTCATGACCATGTCCTGCCCGGTCTTGAGAATCTCACGCACATTGACGAGATAGACACGGTTTGTGTCTTCCTTGATTTCGCGAATCAGGACGACCTGCCTCATGCGGGCGGAGGTTTCGGAGAATCCGCCGGCCCGGGTCAGCAACTGCAGGAGGGTGGTGCCTTCCATGAGCTGGTAGACGTCGGGAGACCGCGCCTCGCCCAGGACGTAGACCAGGTTGACCCCTTCGGGGACGTAGACAATGTCATTGGGCAGGACGAGCGTGTCGGCCGGGTTGACCTCGGGTTCGCGGTATTTGCTCAGGTCACACTCGATGACGTCGCGCGCGCCCCCATAGCGGCGGATGATGAGGGCCTGCGTGAGCGCGCTGCGCGAGCCCACGAACGAATCGCCCCCGCGCTGATTGACCCGGGGCCCGCCCGCCTGGTTGATGGCATCGAGCACGGAAATGGGTTTGGTGTAGGGAAATTCCTGGGGGTTTTCCACGTCGCCCATGACATGATAGGTTTTGCTCGAGGCGGCGAGGACGGCCAGGGAGAGCTGGGGTTCGCGGAAGACTTCCGCATAGGCTTCGGTGACCAGCTGGGTCGCTTGCTCGCGCGTCAGGTGCTGCACTTTGAGGTCGGGAATCATGGGCAGGGAGATGTGCCCGTCGTACCGGACCTGGGCCACCTGGTTGAGGTTGGGGTCATCGAAGCAACGGAACTCGAGCTGATCGCCTGCCTCAATCAGATACGGCATGTCGTCGACATCGTCGAACGAGGGCACCGGCTGCCCGTTCGCGCTGACCCCCTGCTTCGGCTTCTCGGCGTCCGCGGCCTCGGGGGTTCCGAGAAGCTCGGAAGTCCCGATGTCCAGGCTTTCGTCAATGATCTTGCTTCCCTCGCTTTCGGGGTCGCGGGGAGTGACAACGTTCTTGGACGTGCTGGCGCACCCCAGCATCAGGAGGCCAAAACATGCCGCGGCCGCCGGGATGAACGCCCACAGCCGCCTGTCGTGTTTCCAACTGCTCTTGGCCAGCATGACGATACCTCTTTCTCTGGTTTTGGGAGCTTCTGCAGGTTACTCCGCTTCGCTGCCACTCTTCCCGATATGATACTCTTCAATTCGCCGCAACAGAGAACTATAACTGATCTTGAGAAGCTTCGCCGCTTTTCGCCGGTTCCACAGGGTATACCGCAACGCTTCCTCGATCAGGGTTCGCTCGGTCGCTTCCACTGCTTTCCGGACCGCTGTCTTGAGCGGCATGAATTCCCGGGGAGCTTCCGCGGCGGTGCGCGCATCGCGTGCTTGCGTCTGCTCCCGGTTTCGCGCCGGTTCCGGCTCGGTGGTGAAGATTCGCCCCACGCGAGCGGGCGCACTCTCCTGCTCCAGTTCGGGGCCGCCTTCCGTCAGCAGCAAGTCGGGATTGCCGGTCGCGACGAATTTGCGAACCCGCGCCGCCAGTTCGCGGACGTTTCCGGGCCACGGCTGGGTCTGCATTTCCGCGATGTGCCGCGGGTCGATCGCGCGGTACTCCCGGCCCTGTTTGACACAGAAGTGGTAATTAAAATGTTCCGCCAAGAGGGGGACATCTTCCGGACGTTCCCTCAATGCCGGCATGTGGACATGCACCTCGTTCAAACGGTAGTAGATGTCTTCGCGCATATTCCCGCGACGCACGGCTTCCTCAAGCTCGACATTCGTCGCGGCGACGATGCGCACATCCGTTTGAATGGGTGTCACGCCGCCTATCCGGATAAACGGCTCTCCGTCAAGCACTTGGAGCAGTTTCGTCTGGACAGTATACGGAGTTTCCGCAATTTCGTCAAGAAATATAGTGCCTTTGTTGGCCAATTCGAACCGGCCGGGTTTCGAATTGCGGGCACCCGTGAAAGCCCCGCGCTCATACCCGAACAATTCGCTCTCAAGAATACTTTCCGGAATTGCCGGGCAGTTGACTTTGATGAACGGTTTACCGAGCCGCGGCGAGAGGTTGTGCAGCATGCGGGCGGCGATGTCTTTGCCCGTTCCGCTTTCGCCGGTTACGAGCACGGTCAGCTTGGACGGGGCGAGGCGGGTGAGGATCTCTCGCGTTTCGCCAATGGCCTTACTTTCCCCCACCAGATATTCGTGGAGCGGGATTCGGATGATCTCCGACAGGGTCTGAGCCTTTTCGTAGGAGGTGCTCACATGTCGTCGCCTTGTAGCCGTTCGGATTGCGTGATCTCGCAGCCCCATCCGCCTTGTCGCAGCCGAGGCGGAATACCATGCGCGGGTTTGCTTAACTCTTTACACTATTATTCACCAGAGACTACGTTTTTAGCAAGTCTGAAAAATTCCCGACCGCCTCAAATCTGTTCAAGACCTTCATTGACAGAGATTTAAGTGTTTTTGAGGAGGGTTTGGGATGCGGCCTGAATCGAGTTCGTCCCGGAACGCGGGCGGGGCGGGGGAGGGATCGCGCGCCCCATCACTCGTCGGAGTTCCCCCCTGCGGGCAGAACGGGGGGGCCGGGGGCCGGTGTGTGGGCGCGGTCTGGCCGGAAAACAAACGCCCCGAAGCCGGCTGGGCACTTCGGGGCGATTGGGACAGGCAGACCCGTGGTTGGCGGGCGCTTGCGTTACATTTTCTGGAGCATGGCGAGGAACTCGGCGTTGGTCGGGGTCTTCTTGAGCTTCTCGATCAGCAGTTCCGTGGCTTCGATGGTGCTCAACGGGCTGAGGATTTTGAGCAGAAGCCAGATGCGCTGCAGTTCCTCGGCTTCGAGGAGGAGCTCTTCCTTGCGGGTGCGGGATTTCTGCACGTCGAGCGCGGGGAAAATGCGTTTTTCCATGAGGCGCCGATCAAGGTGGATCTCCATGTTGCCCGTGCCCTTGAATTCTTCGAAGATGACGTCATCCATGCGGCTGCCGGTCTCGATGAGGGCGGTCGCGAGAATGGTCAGGCTTCCGCCTTCCTCGACGTTGCGGGCCGCGCCGAAGAAGCGCTTGGGCCGCTGGAGGGCGTTGGCATCGACGCCGCCCGAAAGCACCTTGCCGCTGGCCGGCACGATGGTGTTGTAGGCGCGCGCGAGACGCGTGATCGAGTCGAGCAGGATAATCACATCGCGTTTGTGTTCGACGAGGCGCCGCGCCTTGTTCAAGACCATTTCGGCGACCTGGACGTGGCGTTCGTGGGGTTCGTCGAACGTGGACGCCACAACCTCGCCCTTGACCGAGCGTTGCATGTCGGTGACTTCCTCGGGCCGTTCGTCGACGAGGAGGACGATGACATACACCTCGGGGTGGTTTTGCGCGACGGCATTGGCGATTTTCTGCAGCAGCACCGTCTTGCCGGTGAACGGCGCGGCCACGATCAGCCCGCGCTGCCCCTTGCCGATGGGGGAGATCAGGTCCATGATGCGCGTGCTGACTTCCTGCTGCGTCGTCTCGAGGCGGAACCGCTCGTCGGGATGCAGCGGGGTGAGGTTGTCGAAGAGGATGCGATCGCGGGCGACTTCCGGGCTCTCGTAATTGACGGCTTCGACCTTGAGCAGGGCGAAGTAGCGTTCGCCTTCCTTGGGCGGCCGCACATGGCCCTGGATGGTGTCGCCCGTGCGCAGGTTGAACTTGCGGATCTGGGACGGCGAGACGTAGATGTCGTCGGGCCCGGGAAGATACGAGTAGTCGCTCGAACGGAGGAAGCCGAACCCGTCGGGGAGGATTTCGAGCGTGCCTTCGCCATAGATCGACCCGGCGGCTTCGATGCCCTGCTGGAGGATCTTGAAGATGAGGTCCTGTTTCTTGAGGCCGCTGTAGCCTTCCACTTCGAGCTTGCGCGCGGTTTCGGTGAGCTCGGTCATGGTCATCTGTTTGAGCTCACGAATGGAAATCTCGCGGTCGGTGTGGCGGATCTCCTCTTGCTGGACATCGTTTTCGGCGTCATCCTGCATCGCGGCACCATTTCTGGCTTCGATCGCCCGTTGAGATTCGTTATCGCCCTTTTTCACGTTGTTCCGCGGCCGGCCCGCGGGGCGGGACGCGCTTTTTCGCGGAGCGCGGCTCTTGGTCTTCGAACGGTCTTTTGGTGAGTCGGTTTTTTCGGCCATGCGTCTTCCTTTCGCTGCCTCGCCATCCCGCTCCCTCCCCGGGAGCCTGTGAGGCTGCGCTTACTTCTGCTGAACGCGATCTAATGGATCTCCGCCCAATTGTTTCCTATCCCAATATCCACTTTGAGGGGCGCCGCCAGCGGGAACGCCTCTTCCATAATCCGTTTCATGGTGGCCGCGATGTGTTCGGCGTCGCCGGCCGGGGTTTCCACGAGCAGCTCGTCGTGCACTTGCAGGAGCATGCGCGAGCGGGTGCCCCGGAGGGCCGCATCCAGCCGGACCATCGCGACCTTGATGATGTCCGCGGCGCTCCCCTGCACGGGGGTGTTGATGGCCACCCGTTCGGCGGCGCGCCGCAGGTTGTTGTCCTTGCTGTTGAGGTCGGGTACGGGCCGCCGCCGCTGGAGGAGGGTGGTCACGTACCCGTTGTCGCGGGCCTCCTCGATGGTGCGGTCGATCCAGGCGCGCACCCGGGGGTACTGCGCGAAATAGTGGTCGATGAACCGGGCGGCTTCCGCGCGGGAAATGCCGAGGTTCCTGGACAGCCCGAACGCACTGATGCCGTACACCACGCCGAAATTGACGGCCTTGGCCTGGCGCCGCATGTCCGCAGTGACCAGTCCGGGCATGACGCCGAAGATGCGCGCCGCGGTGTCGCTGTGGATATCGGCGTCCTGTTCGAAGGCCTCCCGGAGGGCGGGGTCCTGCGACAGGTGCGCGAGAATGCGTAATTCAACTTGCGAATAATCGGCGGAAATCAACTTCATCCCGGCGGATTCCGCGATGAACCCCTGCCGAATGCGCTTGCCCATGTCGGTCCGTACGGGGATGTTCTGCAGATTCGGGTCGCTGCTCGACAGCCGCCCGGTGGCGGCCACGGTCTGATTGAACGACGTATGAATCCTCCCCGTCTCGGGATTCACCAACCTGGGCAGCGTCTCTATATACGTACCCCGAAGCTTTTCGAGCACGCGGAACTCGAGCATTTTTCGGGGGAGTTCGTGTTCCCTCGCCAGCTGTTCGAGCACGTCGACATCCGTCGAATATCCCGTTTTCGTGCGCCGCATGGGCGGCAGTCCGAGCTTGGTGAACAGGATTTGCTGGAGTTGCTTTGGCGAGTTGAGTACGAACGACTCCCCAGCCAGTTCAAATATCTCGTGCTCCAGCGCTTCCAACCGGCCCCGCACCTCTTCGCTCAGGGAGCGGAAGAGGTCTGCATCAATGGCGATGCCGGCCTGCTCCATGCGTGCCAGAACGCCAATGAGCGGAAGCTCTACCTCCTTGAACAGCGCCTCGAGATCGTGCTCACGCAATAGCGCGGTAAAGCGCTCCCCGAGCCGCCACGTCATGTCCGCATCTTCGCATGCATACCGGCATGCCTTGTCGATGGGGACTCGATCGAAGGTGATCTGCTTGGACCCTTTGCCGATCAAATCGGCAATGGGAATCATCTTGCGCTTGAGGTAGTGGAGACTTACTTCACTCAGATTATGCCTTATGCGCGAAGGGTCTGTCAAATAGGAAGCAACCATCGTGTCCAGCGTGATGCCGGCCAGGGTAATTCCCGCTCTGGCCAGTACTTCCATGTCGTATTTGATGTTATGGCCGATCTTGGCGACGGCCGGGTCTTCGAGGAGGGGACGGAGGACGGCCAGCGCGGTCTCGCGGTCGATCTGGCGCGGAGGCGCGCCATCCGTCAGGCCTTCGAGGTCGTTGCTGTCGCCGGGGGCGCGGTGTCCCACGGGGATGTAGCAGGCCCTGCCGGGGGAACAACAGAGGGAGATGCCGACGAGTTCGGCCCGCATGGGGTCGGTGGAGGTGGTTTCGGTGTCGATGGCGAAGGCGCCCGCGGCGCGCAGTTCCGCCACCATATCGCGGAGCGCGGCTTCGGTGTCGAGCAGGCGGTAGTCTTCGCCGGTTTCCTCCGCGGTTGGCTGGGGGATGAATTCCTCGACGAGGGATTGGAACTCGAGTTCGGAGAACACGGCCATCAGGCGGCCGGGATCGAGGGGGCGCCGGCGCAGGTCGTCGAGGGTGACGTCGAGCGGCACCCGGGTGTCGATGGTGACCAGGCGGCGGCTGAGGAATGCCTGCTCACGTTCCATCTCGAGGTACTCGCGCTGCTTTCCCTTGAGCTCGCCGATGTGTTCGTAGATGCCTTCGAGCGATTCGTACTGGCTCAGGAGCTTCTTCGCCGCCACAGGGCCGATCTTCGTGACGCCGGGCACGTTGTCGGAGGCATCGCCGATCAGGGCGAGCGCGTCGATCACGTGTTCGGGGCCCACGCCGAAGCGCTCCTGGACCTGCTCGATGCCGGACCAGGCCTTGTCGGCCTCTTTGTTGGGGTCGTAGACGCGCACATGCTCGTTCACGAGCTGCAGGAAGTCTTTGTCGCCCGTGATGAGGACGGTCCGAATACCCGCGGCGGTGGCGGTGCGGGCCAGGGTGCCCATGACGTCGTCGGCCTCCACGCCGGGCATGCGCAGGAGCGGAAGGGAGAAGGCTTCGACGACGGCGTCGATGAGCGGCATCTGGGCCACGAGGTCTTCGGGGGTTTCCTGACGGTTGGCCTTGTAGTCGGGGTAGAGCGCCTCGCGGAAGGTCTTTCCGGGGGCGTCGAAGACGACGGCGAGATAGTCGGGGTCGTTTTCGCGCAGGAGTTTTGTGAGCATGCGGGCAAAGCCGAACACGGCGTTGGTGGGGCGGCCCCGCGAATCGGTCAGTCCGCGAATGGCGAAGAAGGACCGGTACGCGAAGGCGCTGCCGTCAATCAGGAAGAGCGTTTCGGCCATTGCGGGTCTCCGTGAGTACGTTGAGGATTTCGGCGGCGGCGCGCCGGGACGCTCCGCCCGAGCCCAGGGATTGACGCACGCGCGCCAGCTCGTCGAGCATCTGGCGTCTTGCGGGGCTGTCGTCGAGCAGTTCGAGCGCCGTGGGCAGCACGGATTTCACCGTGGCTTCGTGCTGAATGAATTCCGGCACGACGCGTTTTCCGGCGAGGATGTTGACCAGCCCGATGTGGTCGACCCGCACCACCGCGCGGGCGATCCAGTACGACAGGGGCGAAATCTTGTACAGGATCACGAACGGCACGCCGAAGAGGGCGGCCTCGAGGGTGGCCGTGCCTGAGGCGACGAGGCAGAAGCGGGCCGCATCCAGGACTTCATACGTCTTGCCGACGAGAATCTCCAGCGGGAACCCTTCCGCCATGGCGCGGATCTGCGCTTCGCGTTCCGGGTTGACGCAGGGGGTCACGAACCGGGCTTCCGGATACCGCTGCCGGATGCCGCGGGCGATTTCCAGCATGACCGGCAGCAGCCGCTGGATTTCCTGCTGGCGGCTTCCCGGCAGTATCCCGATGATCAGTCCGTCGCGCAAGGCGCCGCTTACCTGCACGGTAGGGATGTGGTCGAGCAAGGGATGCCCGACATAGACGCAGTCCACGCCCGCCTCATCATAGAGCGCTTTTTCGAACGGCAGAATGACGAGCATCTTGCGCACGAGCTGGGCGATGGTTCGGATGCGGCCCTGTTTCCACGCCCAGATCTGCGGGCTGATGTAGTAGATGATCGGGATGCCCCGGCAGTGAGCCCGGTGCGCGAGGCGGAGATTGAAGCCCGGGTAATCGATCAGCACCAGGGCATCGGGGGGAGACGCATCGAACCGGGCGAGCGTGTCCATGAAGAGGCGGCGGATCATCCCCAGCGACTTCACGACTTCCGTGAAGCCCATGATCGCATGACCGGCCAGATCAAAATGGAGCGTCATGCCCGCCGCGGCCATATGCTGTCCCCCGAGTCCTTCGCACTGCACGTCCGGGTCAATATCATGCACGGCCCGAATCACGTGGGCGCCGTGGATGTCTCCGGACGATTCTCCGGCTACGAAGAAGAGGCGTTTCACGGCGACGTCCGAATGCAGTCAATAATCTGCTGGGCCAGCGTGAGCGCCTGAAGCGCATCTTCACCATCGACGACCGGCCGGGTCCGGTCCCGCACGCAGCGAATGAACGATGCCAGCTCGAGGCGGAGCGGTTCCTCGTGCGCGACGGGGAGCGAATCCACCGAGATCAGGTCCATGGGATTCTGTCCGGGCACGAGTTCCCCGGGCCGTTTGCGGTAGATCAGCACCTCTTCGGCGGAATAATCCGTGGAGACGTACATTTCGGGCGAGAAGATACGGATCTTCCGCATGCGGTCCATGGAGATGCGGCTGCAGGTGAGATTGGCGACGCATCCGGAGGCAAACCGGATGCGGGCATTGGCGATGTCTTCGTAGCGGGAAAACACCGGCACCCCGACGGCGTCGACCGACACCGGGTGGGTGCCGTCCATGGCGCGCACAATTTCGAGGTCATGGATCATCAGATCGAGCACCACGCTGACATCGTCGCCCCGGCTGGGATACGGGCTCAGGCGGTGGCATTCGATGAACCGGGGCTGCCGGACCGCGTCGAACAGCGCGCGCACGGCGCCGTTGAAGCGCTCGATGTGGCCCACCTGCAGAATCCGGCCTGCTGCTTTTGCGGCCGCGACCATCTCGGCCGCCTTTTCCACGCTCTGGGCGATGGGCTTCTCGACCATGAGGTCGACGCCGGCATCCAGAAGGCGGAGCGCGAACTCGTGATGGAGGGTGGTGGGCACGACCACGCTGGCCGCATCGATACCCGCCGCGAGGAGGCCGTCCAGCTCCCGGAAATGGGGGACCTGGAAATCGTGGGCGGCCTTGGTCCCGTTCGTGTCGTCGATGTCAACGACGCCGACCAGCTCGATGCCGTCGAGTCCGGCATAGTTCCGCGCGTGATGGTATCCGAGGTGTCCGACTCCGATGACGCCAACGCGAGTGGAAGCCATGAAAACCCTTCTTCGCGGCCGCGCATGACGCCGGTGCCGCGGCGCGCCCGCACGTCCGCAGGTTGAGGCGGAGCCTATTTCGTGATTCCCCGAATGGATTTCCGCACAAAATCCACGAAATGATTGCGTTCGTCGCTCTCTTCGATGCTTGCTTCGATCTCGTGCAAGGCCTGTGTGGTATTGAGGTCCGACCGGAACATGATCTTGTACATCTGCTTGATTCGGCGCCGCGCCTCGGTGTCGAATCCCGCCCGCCGCAACCCGACCGAATTGGGGCCATGGCACTGGCCGGGGTTGCCCTCGACGATCATGTAGGGCGCGACGTCTTTGACCACGCGGGTCATGCCTCCGACGAACGCCATCGTGCCGACCACGCATTCCTGGTGTACGCCGCTCAATCCGCCCAGGGTGGCGCGGTCTTCGACGTCGACGTGGCCCGAGAGCGAGGCGCAATTGGCCATGACGACGAAGTCGCCGACGTGGCAATCGTGCGCAACGTGCGAGTAGGCCATCATGAGGCAGGAATCTCCGATGGATGTGGTGCGGTGGTCGTCGTCATAACTGGTCATGGTGCTGGCGCTGATGGTGACGTGCTCCCGCAGCATGTTGTTGTCGCCGATGCTGGTGCGGCCGACCAGGCCTTCTTTGTGTTTGAGATCCTGGGAGAGCACGCCGATCTGGCATCCGCTGAAGATGCGGTTGTTCTTGCCGATGACGGTGCGGCCGGTAATCACGCAGTGAGGGCCCACGACCGTGCCGGAGCCGATGGTCACGGTCGGGCCGATGATGGTGTAGGGCTGCACCTCCACGTCATCGGCGAGTTCGGCTTTGGGGTCGATGATAGCGGTCGGATGAATTGTCATGTATTGTCAGTCCTTGAACAGATGTTGGCTGGTGGAATACAACCTTCCACTAAAAATCCGCACGTGAAATCAGACGGTTTACCCACGGGATACACCACCGGGTGGTGTTCGCGAGGGTGCGCGATGCCGCTCACAGCGGTGACCATTGGGAATCCGTTCTGGTCCTCCCCCGGGTCCACCGGCTCTCCGGCGAAATAGTACCGCTCCCGGCCGCGCGTGTCAATTTGGCGCTGCGAGAATCCTGGACAGGATTGACAGGAGGAGCCGTTTGTGAGCGGTCACGGGTAAGTGTCTATTGCAGCATGGTTGTCCCGGCCATGATGCGCCAGGGGCGGTATGCGTTGGGGGGACTTGCCGCAGCGTCGCGGGTGCGCTAGGGTAAGTCTCGCGGTGTGGTTTTAACCTGAGGGGAGACATGGAGGGTGGGTGACGTGAGTCTACAAAGCCTTTTGCCGGCAGTGCCGGGAGTGCTGACGGCCTTGGTGTTGTGTGCGGCGGTTGCTTCAGGAGACGCGTCTGCGCCCCCCGGAGCCGGCCAGGCCACGAAGGTGGAGCGGGCGGCGGGCGGCGGACCGGACGCGGTGTTTACGCCGGTTGAGGAGGATCCCGCGCTTCCACGGGTCCTGCTCATCGGCGACTCCATTTCGATGGGATACACCGGCGCGGTTCGCACGGAGCTGGCGGGGGTGGCCAACGTCGCGCGCATTCCACGGAACGGAGGAGCGACCACGCGCGGCCTCGAACACATCGAGAGTTGGCTGGGGGATAAGCCCTGGGATGTCATTCACTTCAACTGGGGGTTGCACGACCTCAAGCGCCTGGATGCGGACGGGCGGCTGAATGTCAGCAAAGCGCCGCAGGTGCCGCCGCAGGCCTATGAGGAGAACCTGAGGAAACTGGTCAAGCGCTTGAAAGCGACCGGGGCGCGGCTCGTGTGGGCTTCAACCACGCCCGTCCCCGAAGGCGCCGCGGGCCGTGTCCCGGGAGACGAGGTGGCATACAATGCGATCGCGGCGCGCATCATGAATGAACAGGGCGTGGCTACGGACGATCTCCACGCATACATCCTGCCGGAACTCGCGAAATACCAGCAGCCAGGAAACGTGCATTTTACGCGGGAAGGTTCCCAGTTTCTGGGCGAGAAAGTGGCCCGGGAAATCCGGAAGGCGCTGGCAGCGGCAGGGAATCGCGAAGGCACGCTGCCGTGAGCCGCAACGTAAGGCGCCGGTCCCGGGCAGAGGCCTGAAACCGGCGCGCACGCTTTGACGGGATCGTTTACTGCTGGCTGGCGGCAGGCGCCGCTTCGGGGGCGGCGGTTTGCTCGGCCGGAGCGGCCGCCGCATCGGGCGGAATGGTCAGTTTGGGCGCTGACGTGACGTCTGGAAGTTCCTCCGCCGCTGGCGCCGCTTCAGGAGCTGGGGCTACAGGGGCCGCTTCAGGAGCCGGCGCTACAGGGGTCGCTTCAGGAGCCGGCGCTACAGGGGCCGCTTCGGGGGCCGGCGCTACAGGGGCCGCTTCGGGGGCCGGCGCTACAGGGGCCGCTTCGGGGGCCGGCGCTACAGGGGTCGCTTCAGGAGCCGGCGCTACAGGGGCCGCTTCAGGAGCCGGCGCCACAGGCTCGTCGGACGGCGTTTCAGCAGGAGTCTCTTCCGGGAACAAATCGGGATGGGCCTCGCGCAGCCGCGCAAGGGCGGCTTCGGCTTCCTGCGCGACGCTGGAGCCCGGGAACTGCAGGGTCTGATCCTGGTAGGCCTGCACCGCGGCCGCGACATCGCCCTGGGCTTCACGCACGCGCGCGATATTCAGCGGCTGCCGGCGCGCGGCGAAACTCTGCGGCCATTTTTCGATGATTTCATTGTAGGCTTTCAGGGCGCCTTCGTAGTCCTCGTTTTCCTGGGCGATGAACCCGAGCGCCTCCACGGCGTCGGGCACATGCCTGGCGTCAGGGAATTCCTGGCGAAGGCGTTCGAAGGCGGCCTTGGCCTTGTCGTACTCGCCGGCTTTCAGGGCGGTTTCTCCCAGCATGTAGACGATTTCGGGCGAGGCCGCGCCTGCAGCCGCCACGGCTTCGAGCTGTTTGGCCTGTTCCGCCGGTTCGCCGGCTTCCAGCGCCTTCACGTACGTGGTGTAAAGCTCTTGTTTCGCCTTCGCCGTGTGCTGCTGGTACCCGACGGTGATCAGGATCGCGGCCACGATCACGGCGGTCCCGATGCCGTAATGCCAGGGTTTCTCCTGGATGCTCTGCCAGAACGATGTGATTTCGCCCTCGGCGTCGCGCGACGTGCTCAGAATTTCTTTTACCCGGCTGCCCTTTTGTTTCTTTGCCATGAATGAGGAACTTTCCGACAGGTTGTGAGTCCAGAGTTACGAACTATTGAATCGAGCCCCACTCGACAATAAACCAGCGTCCGTCGACCTTTTCAAAGTAGACGGTCACCTGGCCGTGGAGGTCAATGGGGGGATACTCCGAGCGGGGTTCGGGTTTGGCGATGGTCCCAAACGTTTCCACCGCGCGCGCCTGATTGCCCTGCACGAGGATCCGCGGTTTCACGCGGGCAATTTTGATGTTCCGATATTCTTCAAAGACCTTGTTGAGGTAGGCCGCGAGGGCGTCGTAGTCGCGCCCGTCGCGGTCCTTATAGCTCCTGGAGACGTTGGACATGATCTGGTAGATGCGCTGTGACTCCATGCCGCGCCAGACCTCGTCGAGGACGCGCAAGATCTGTTCCTCGTCGGTCAGTCTGGGGTTGATGATGGGGATCTCGGGCATCTCGGGTATTTGCTGGGGGCATCCCGAGATGACCGCCGCGACGGCGAGAAGGCTTAGCGCTGCCAGTCGGGTATTCATGAGGCCGTTTTTTCAGGAACGATCAACAAGACCAGTTCCGTGCCCCTTCCGATGCCGAGATCGGTGATGGTGACGCGGAGTTTCTTGTCCGGTTTCGTGAAGTTGATGGTAATCACATCCGCCTGAACGATGCTGTCGAGCTTCCATCCGGCGGTGGGGCATTCCCGCACGTAAAACTGGGCCAGTTCGGCGGGTTTGGCGCGTATGGTATAGACGGTGCGGCCGATCTGGAGGCCGGGCGCCTCATAGACGAAGGTGCGCTCGGGGTCTTCCTTCAGTTTTTCGGGCAGCGGCACATCGGAGAAGCGCTGCTGCGTGGCCATCGGCAACCCGTCCGACGGAACGGTGGGCGACGACGACACCCGGCCGTCGGTACTCTCGAACTGAAGGTCCGCCGGGGGCGCCGGCGGCTGTTTCTGAAAGGGATTGGTCTGGCAGCCTGCCGAGGCCAATAGAAAACCTGCCAATACCGCGATTAGCGCACGTTTCATGGTTGCTGCACCCCTTTTTTCTGAATCCCGCAACATGCGGATGATTAACGCCTTACCGTCCCGGGGGCATCCGCCGAATCCTGGAAGGATACACATCCCCCTCGCCCTTAGGATAGCTGCTCTGAGCCTAAAGTTCCAGCCTGACCCGATACGATACCTTCCGGCCGCCGCCAAATCAAGCGGCGCGCCGGAACGGCGCCAGAGGGCGAGCTGCGCGGCGCGGTCCGGCGTTATGCGCGCGTGGCCAGGTCGATCCGGCCGATCATGTCCTCGATCTGGGCCCGTTCCGTGAATCCGACGGTGATGGCGTCCACGACCCCGGAATTGACAATGAACTTGACGGACTCGCTGATCTTGTCCGGCTCGCCGGTGAGCTGGCCTTCGCCGACGACTTTCATGCCGAGGATGCCCTTGCCGGCTTCGCGAGCCTGTTTGAGGACCGCCGTGACGTTTTCGACGGTATCGTCCATTTTGATGCTGAAGGGGTTATAGCGGGCGAGGATCACATCGATATGGGGAGACGCGGCGGCCTTGCGCAGGGCGTCGACGTTGTGGCAGGAACAGCCGACAGCGCGAATCTTCCCCTTGGCTTTGGCGTCGTGCATGACCTCGAGCGAGGCCTGGTACTCCGGTTTCTCCGTCCAGTCCGGCTCGGTAATGCAATGCATGAGCAGGACATCGAGGTAATCCGTGCCGATCTCGTGCCGGAAACGTTCGATATCCGCCTTCATGAGGGCGGGGGAGCGCGAGATGGCCTTGGACAGAATCATGACGTCTTCGCGTTTGATGCTGCGTTTCATGGCCTCGCGCAGATAGGTGTGCGAACCGTACATGTCCGCCAGATCGAAGAAGGTGATCCCGTTCGCGCGGCCATGCTCGAGTAGCTGGACGAACTCATTGCGTCCCAGGCGGGTCATGTCGGAATTGCCGTTCCAGCCGCGCATGCCCGTGCCCTGTCCCAGCAGCGAGCATTGGATGCCGGTCTTGCCCAGGGTGCGGACCGATTGCGCCGTGAGCCGCTGGGCGGGTTCCTGGGCCCGGGACGGAACGCCAAGACCTGCCGCGGCCGTCGCGGCCGACAGTTTCAGAAAATCGCGCCGGTTGAGGTGTCGCATAGCGCCGATGCTCCTTTGTTCCGTTCCTATTGTACACAATTGTCGCGCGCAACGGGACTCCCCGCCGGGGTATCCGGTGGACGCAGTGGATATGGTGGACACAGTGGACATGGTGGGCACGACCATTTTGTTGACGTCAACGAAATGGTTCTGGATGCGGAGGGTGCGGAAGATACATGTCAGAAAAGGGGTCGCGGGAGGAGACGAGCCGCGGGGGCGCCGGTCCCACACCGGGAGGGGAAACGGTTTTTTGAACGGGGGAGACGCAGTCGCGCCGTGGCCGGCGTCTGGAACCTGCCCCGGTTCGTGTCTGGTTCAGGGCCAGGAGGTGTTGGCGCCGACGCCGTCGAAGAGGTGGTTGTAGGCGCCGGAGGAGACGCAGTGGGCTGCGGTGGCGGGGAAACGGGCGCCCTGGACGCCGAGGTAGCGGAGGAATTCGACGTGGCCGTCGAGGTAGAGGACGTTGATGCCGCTGCCGCCGTGACCGGCGTAGCCGCGTTCGGCGGTGACGTGGTCCCACATGACGGGGATGCGGCTTGCCGCGGCGTTGGCGGCGCCGGGGTTGTTGATGTCGGTGATGGTGAAGCGTTCGATGCCCAGCCGCAGGCGGTAGAGGACATCGCCGCCGCCGGCCTGGGTGCCGGGGAAGGTGTTGGCGAAGTTGTAGTCGTCGTCGCTGGCGGCGCCGCACGAGTAGAAGCTGGCCAGCCCGAGTTCGCCGAAGGGGCCGAGGGCCATCATGGCCTCGGTGAATCGGCCGTAGATGTCCGGCGAGCCGATCGCGTAGCCGGTGTTGGGGTCGACGAGGGCGAGCAAATCGTGGCCGAGCACGTTGAGGTCGTCGAGAATGAGCCAGCCGCAGTAGTTGTAAGGTTCTTTGACGATTTCTCCGGGTTCGATGATGCCGTTGCCGTTGCTGCCGCGGTCGGTCTTGCCGTCATAGCGTTCGACGGGGCTGGTCTGCGCTTTCCAGGAGGGGCACCAGGCCAGGTTCCAGTCGGTCAGGTATTCGGGGTAGAGGGCCCAGTCGTTGAAGATGAACTCGCGGCTGGGGCGGCCGTCGTTTCGGACGACCTGGCGGCAGGGGAGGCGTTGTCCCGGGCTTTCGTTGGCGTACATGGCGAAGAGGAGCCCGAATTGCCTGAGATTATTGGCGCAGGCGGCGCGGCGGGCCGCTTCGCGGGCCCGGGCGAGGGCCGGCAGCAGGATCGCCGCCAGAATGCCGATAATGGCGATGACCACCAGGAGTTCGATGAGCGTGAAGCCCTGGCGCGATTTCCTGTCTCGCGCAAACACGATCGGCTTTTTCATCGCACTGAAGTCCCCCGCAAACAGGCCGCAGTCTCCTTCAGACGGGGACATGCTGTCGCGCCGCGAGCGTCCGTCCCGGGTTTTCTTTCTCCACGTTCTCTGCATACCAGATATGGAGCAAATTCGCAAATAGGCGACCTTCACCTGCTCAGGTATGGCCATCGCAGCGCGTCTTGATCAATGCGCCGGGCCGGGGAGAGCGCCTGGCACGCGGCCGCCGTGCGTGCGGCTCAGAGATTCTCGCTGGTTTCTTCGAACGCCGCTTGCCGGCGGGACAGGTATTCGGCCAGCATGGCTTCGGTGACTTCGGGGTCGATGCCGAGAAAGGCGAGCGTCTCCTGGTGGTCGTCGAAGATGTGGAGGTTTTCCGCGTAGTTGTCGGTTGCGGCGTAGACCATGGCGTCGGCGAGGGAGACAATGGCGACGTGTTCCCGGGCTTCGGTGGCGCGCATGGGGTCGTGATGGAACCGGATCGGGGCGGTAATTTCGGGCGGCAGCCCCCACTGGCGGGCGAGTTCGTAGCCGGCTTCGGTGTGCGAGAGGCCGACCAGGCGTTCCTCGGCGTCGAGGAGTTCGTGGCCCGTGAGACCGCCGTCGATCTTGGCGCAGGCGTCGGGGACGGTTTCGAGCAGGGCGGCGCGGCCCAGGTCGTGCAGCAGGCCCGCGGCGAAAATGCCGGGCAGGCCGCGGCGTCCGCTGGCCCGGGCGACGATGCGGGCGGCGGCGGCGCAGCACATCGATTCGAGCCAGAACGTGCGGTATTCAAGGTTTTTCCATTTGCTGACCAGATCGATGACGGTGGTGGAGAGCACGATGCCGTAGGTCTCGCGCAGGCCCATGAGCGAGATGGCGTGGACGAGGTCGTGGATGGGCTGGGCAAATCCGTAGAAGGCCGAATTGGCCACGCTGAGGATTTTGGCCGCGATGGGCGGGTCGAGCGCGATGATGTCGGCGACGGACCGCACGGAGCTGTCGGGCGATTCGACGGCGGCGCGGACCTGGTTGAGGGTTTCGGGGAGCGCGGGCAGAGAGGTAAGGCGGCGCACGAGACGCGCGACGCGCGACAGGCGCAACGGGGCGCCCAGTCCTTCCAGGGTGCGGGTGGAGGCGGCGGCGAATTCGCCGCCCGGGACCTCTTCGGGGTAGTAGCGGGCAATGGCGGCTTCGACGTCTTCCGGAGCGCAGCGCAGGAGTTGCACGTGCGCGCCGACCGTTTCCTCGAGTTTCTCGCGCTCGGCGTCGTCGGGCACGGTGGCGCATCCGAGCACGACGGTCCGGCCGTAGCGATCGATGGGGATCACCTGATAGGCGCGGGCGGTTTCTCCGGAAATGAGGCCGATGAGTTCGGGTCCGATGTCGAGATGGCAGAAATCCGCGGGGCCGAGGCCGGGCAGGGTGAGGAGGAAATCGAGAAGTTCGTTGGGCTGGAGGCATCCCATCGAAAAGAGGACGTCGATGATCTCGCCGCCTTGTTTCTTCTGGATGGCGAGGGCCTGGTCGAGCTCGTCCTGGGAGATGCGGCCCGCGGCGCGCAGCAGCTGGCCGATCCGGCGTCGTGCGGCGTCGCGGAGCAGTGCCGAACGGTGCGATTCCGGGATGGGCCTGTTTTTGTCATTGCCGGAAGGCGTATGTCTCGAGGAAAACATGGTCCCCTCTTGCCAGCCGCGGTGCGGCGGGTGTTGGCCCTCGCCTTCAGGCGGTCTGTTGGTTTGGTGACCGTACTGAAGGAAAAGACGGCTTCACTATCCCCTACGGACAGGATTCTAGCAACGGTTCCGCGCGTAGACAAGGCTTGGGTTTGAACGGTGACCCGTGCTGGCGCCGGGGACGGGGCCGTGGGATCACCGGGCGCCGGCCCGGTGTGGACTTTGCCGCGGGGTCTAGATCGCCCCTTCAGGGCTCATTTCAGGTGGGCTGGGGTACCCGGGGCGACGTCACGCGTTCCGCGCGACTTGCCCCGGGCTATTCTCGGTCGCCCCTTCGGGGCTGCAAAAACAGGGCCACAATATCGCCGCATTGGGGATTGCCTATCCGCTTCCCGCTTCCCCATGTAGGGGCAGCCCCCTGTGGCTGCCCTCCGGTTCGAACGGGGACACGTAGTCGCGCCGGGGACGGCGCTTGGAATATGTCCCCGTTCGCAGGCGATCGTGGCATGCGGGGCGAATACGGATTTGTTGCGGGGAGTATACTGTGGAGTCGCGGCATGGCACGCGGATGGCGAAGCAACGGGAAAGGGGGGAGGCAAGATGGGGACATGTGCGCGCCGTTTTGTGGCGGTCATGGGCCTGCTGGCGCTGGCGTTGTCACCGGGATGCGGGGGACGCAAGGCGGACCTGGCGTTGCGGCTTCCGGAAGGGGCGGCGAAGACGCTGAAGAAGTCGCAGGACCTCACGTCGACGACCCAGGTGATGGGTCAGAACACCGAAGAGAAGCAGCGGACGCTGACCACAATGACGTTTCAGGTGCAGCAGGTTGACCGGGAGGGGGTCACGACGGCCTCGGTTACTACGGACATCGGACAAAATCTGCTCGACAGCATGCTGGAGATGGTGCCGAAGGAGAGCCTCCAGGAGGTCTCCGCGGCGACGGTGACGGCGGTGATCGGTCCCAAAGGGGATGTGCGGTCGGTGACAGGCATGGCGCCGGTCGTGGAACAGCTTCTGGTGCAGGTGCAGAAGGTTCTGGATGAACAGTTCAAGCAGATGCCCCCGCAGACTGCGGCGATGATGGGGGCGCAGATGGATAAGACCCGGGAAGGGGTGAACACGGCGATCCGCACGATGGCGGGGGACGAGGCGGTTCGGAAGAATCTGGATGCGCTTCTGGGGTTTTATCCGGCGGAACCGGTGGCCGTGGGCGACCGGTGGAGCCGGACATACGAGGTGATGATGCCGGTGCCGATGCAGGCGCAGACGGAATACACGCTGATGGAACGGGGCGGCGGGCTGGCGAACATGGATTTTAAGACCACGTACACGCCGCTGGCGGGACACGGGCTTGACCTGGGCCTGATGAAGATGGAGTTTCAGTTGGGCGGCAGCGAGACGGGCAGCCTGCAGGTGAGCGAGGAGACCGGCTGGATCTCGGCGGTGAGCAGCACCATCGACCTGACGGGGGTGGTTGATATGGGCGTGATGAAGGCCAGCATTGCGATCCAGGGGACGTCGTACGTCGACGGCGGATGAAGGTCGGGTCAGACGGGGCCGAAACGTCTGAGAGAACCGTTCCGCCGGACGGGCATCGGGGCGGTTTCAGCTGGTCTCTTTGACGGGTATAATCAAGAGATAATCGAGCCCGAACATGTAGCGTTTGGGATTGGACTTCTCGTTGGCGCCGGTGATTTTGACGGTGAGGGTGTTGAGGCCCTTTTTCAGGCTGAAAATACCAAGGGGCGTCTCTTCGGTGACGATGACCCCGTCGTTGAAGAAGTCCATCGGGCCGCTGGCTTGTTTGCCGTTAACGCTGAGCTGCATGATGCCGTAGTCGATGGCCTTGGTGAAGACGGCCTCGACGCTGAAGCGGCGGTTTTCGGGGGCCTCGAATGCGAGGGTGAGCACATCGCCGGGAGCGCCGTCCATCCACCAGAGCTGCTGTTCGCCGCTCCAGGCCCATGTGGCGCTCTGCTGGGTCGTGACGTTTCCGCCGGTGACGGAGAGGATCTCGAGTTTTTCGCCTTCGAGCGCGCCCTTGACGCGTTTGGGCTCGGGCAGCGGCGGGGGCGTGGCGATACGCAAATCGGCGGGGTCGATGGCGTCGAAACCGTCCTTCGCGCCGGGGCGTGCGTACCAGTACGACGTAGCGGCCATGTTGACCTTGACGTCGGCCCAGTGCCAGACCTCCATGTCGAACTTGAAGTCTTTGGAGAAGGGAATGTTGTCGAGGATGTGAAACCGGCTGACGCAGGTATGGCCGTAGTTGCCGGGGCCGTCGCAGCGGGGCTGGTTATGGTAGGCATGCACGAAGCGCTCGTTGTTGCACCAGGCGTAACCGTAGTAATCCTCGGTGCCGGTGCCGAAATGGCTCGGAAACGCTTCGCCGTCGACGTAGATTTTCTCGTCGCCCTCGCCCCACCAGTCTTTGACGGGATTGGTGACATGGAGCATGTCGCCCACGAAACGGCCCTGGCCATCGACGGCGAGGTAGGTCCAATCCTGGCGGGGCTGGGTCGGGATGTCGAACTGGGCACGCCATTTCGCGTGGAAATAGAGGCTTCGGGATGTCCATTCGCGGGGTCCGGTGACCACGGCGCCTTCGACGGTCACCGGGGTGGTTCCGTGGTTGGTGATGCGCAGGGTGGCGGACTGTCTGTAGGGCATTACCCACTGGCTGTACATGGTTCCGTCGTCCCGGACGCCGCAGGGGAGTGACGTATAGGGGTTGATGCCGGGGGCCGTGCCGAAAAAGTCGCCGAGGGGCGCTTCGACAGCGGGGGTCCTCTGGTCGTCGAAGGCAATCGAGACCACGCACTGGCGGAGCGCGCGTTCGAGGTCCCGGGCGTCGGCGTTGCAGGTGATGTTCCGGATCGCGCCCTCGCCTTCGAGGCGCATTTCGATGTTGGCGCCGGGGGCGATGGTCTCGCGGTAGGTGGTGGTTGCCCGGGGGCCGGTCTGGGGCGCCACGTCGGGGTTGGCGAGGAGCCGGCGGGTCTTTTCGAGGAGTTCCTGGGAGGCCTGAACCATTTCGGGCCGGAACGACTCGACTTCGGTGCCCGGCTCGTAGGTGCGGTAGTTAACCTGGTAATAGAAGTCCGGATTGCTTGCGGTGATTTTGCAGTGGCTGGCGTAGGGAATCGGGAGGTGGGTGTTCCAGCCGCGCGAACGCACTCCCGAAATGGGGGCGAGGAAGGGGGCATGCTCCCCGTCGAGCATATCCTGGAGCGGTAGTTCGATGACGGGGTCGGGGGCGTTGTCGAGGTAGACGCGGACGATGCCGGCGTCGTTGGCGTTGGCGGACCAGATGCGGACGATGGCGCCGGGGCCCTCGGCGTCGAGCATGACACACTCGTCGGCGCCGTTGCGGGTTTCCTTGCGGATGTGATGGCCGCGATCGCCGTTGGCAAACCAGTTCTCGTCGGTGAGCACGGCCGGGTCGGTGGAGCGGCGGTCGTAGCTCGAGCACTGGGCGCAGTCGAAGGCCGGGTCGGGGAACGAAGCGAGCGCGTCGAGGTCGGTCATCTCGCGAACGAGGGACTCGAAGGTCACTTGGGCCGCGCGGGAGGATGCGGCCGGCGCTGCGCACAGGACCAGGGCAAGAAACGCTGCCGTTACGAGATGGCTTCGCATGGAAAAGGCCTCCTCCGGGTCGAGTTCTGGGATTGCCGGTCAGCAGGATACCGGCAGCCGGGGCGGAAGTCCAGCCGGGGACGCGCCCCACGGGACCGGGCGGGGCGGGTGGCGCCGGGGCGGGACGGGGGATTTGGCGGGGACGCCGGCGAAGGTGTAGGATGGGATCTTATCTTGAACACACGGTACGGTCGGCGGCCGTTTCCGGCCGCCGACCTTGGATAACTCGGAAGGAGAGGAACGATGAAACGCATCATGTGTGCCGCGATGGCGGCGGGATTGGTTGTTGTCCCCGTTCTGGCAGGTGGCGCGGCGCATGCGCAGGACTTCACGGAAGGGTGGATCAATCTGTTCGACGGGGAGACGCTCTTCGGGCTGCAACCTCTCGGGGACACGACATGGGAAGCGGGCGGCGGTGCGCTGTCGTGCACGGGCGGGATCGGCGGCTGGATTGCGACGACGGGCCAGTGGGGCGATTTTGAACTGACGCTGAAGGTTCGCGTGGCCGCGAAGCAGACCACGGCGGTCGTGGTGCGGGCGCCGCTCTCGGGCCATTTCTCGGAGAACGGGAGCGTGGTGATTCCGATCGTGGGTCCCGAATCGGGAAATGACTGGCAGGAGGTCGCCATTACCGCCGAGGGGAACACGGTCAGCGCGAAGGTGAACGGCCAGGACGTGGCCGTTGCCGCGCCGGGGAACGCCGTGGGGCATATCGGGATTCTGTACCAGGGGGCGCAAGTCGAGGCGAGCGCGATCAAACTGCGCCCGCTCGCAATGGCCGCGATCTTTAACGGGACGGATCTGACGGGCTGGAACATCATTCCGGAGCGCAAATCGGTATTCACGGTGGAAGACGGCGCGATCCGCATCAAGAACGGCAACGGGCAGATCGAGACGGACGGCCTGTATCAGAATTTCGTGTTGCAGCTCGAGATCTTCTCGAACGGGGATCACTTGAACAGCGGCGTGTTTTTCCGGGGCCCGAAAGGGGTGTTCTGGAAGGGGTATGAGTCGCAGGTGCGCAACGAATGGAAAGACGATGACCGGAGCGCGCCGGTGGACTTTGGCACGGGCGGGCTGTACGGAATCCAGCCGGCCCGGAAGGTGGTATCGAGCGACCGGGAATGGTTCTACAAGACCGTGCTGTGCAACGGCAACCATTTTGCGGTGTGGATCAACGGGTACGCCGTGAGCGATTTTCTGGACATGCGCGCGCCGGTGGACGACAGCAACGCCAAGGCGGGTTTTGTCGGCGCGGCGGGGACGATTCACCTGCAGGGGCATGACCCGACGACGGATTTGTCGTTCAAGAACATCCGGCTTCAGGCATACCCCTCGGGCGAATAGGCGCGACCAGGGAAACGCGGCAGCGGAGAATCCACCGTGCGAATCGACATTCATGGTCATGTGTTTGCGGATCCGCGCCTCATCTCGCCGTTGAGCGGGACGCCGTTCATGAGCGCGGAACAGCAACTGGAGGTCATGGCGCGGAAGGGCATCGATATGACGGTGATTCTGCCCCTGACTTCGGCGGAAGCCCCGGCCGAGAAGCAGAGCGTGGGCGAAGTGCTGGGCATCTGCGCGCGGTATCCGGGCAAGTTCATCCCGTTTGTCTGCGTGGATCCGCGCCTGCCCAACGATCCCCTGCGGATTACGGTCGAGGACCATTATCGGGTGCTGGCACAGTGCCGGGACCTGGGGTTCAAGGGGCTGGGCGAGTTGACGGCGCGCATGTACTGGGACGAGCATCCGATGCAGTGCCTCCTGGGGGCCTGCGAGAAGGTGGGGTTTCCGGTGACGTTCCACTCCATCACGCCCGACGTGGACAGCTACGGCGTGCTGGACGAGCTCGGCCTGCCCCGTTTTGAGAAGTGTTTGCAGAAATTCCCGGACCTGGTGTTCTTCGGGCACAGCCCCGGGTTCTGGTCGGAGATCAGCGGCGACGCGACCGTGGCGGACAAGAACGGGTACCCGAAGCGGCCGGTGGCGGAAGGCGGGGCGCTCAAACGCCTCTTCCGCGAGTATCCGGGGGTGCACGGCGATTTGTCGGCGGGCAGCGGTCTCAATGCGCTGCAGCGCGACCCGGAACATGCCTACGCGTTCATGGACGAGTTTCAGGATCGTCTGCTGCTGGGGCTCGATTACTGTTCGCCGACGAACAACATGCAGCACGTGGAATGGCTGACGGCGGCCCGCGACGCCGGCCACATCAGCGAGACCGTGTACGAGAAGATCATGTGGAGGAACGCCAACCGGCTCTTGCATCTGGGGCTGGCCTGAGGCCGGATTGGGTTGCCGCGCGCCGTGCAGGGCGTGTACATCGGAGAGCAGCGCCATGATTCTGGGCATTATCGGAGCCGAGAACTCGCATTCGAAGGCGATCGCGACGATCATCAACGTTGAGAAGAAGATGAAGGGGTTCTCGGTCGGATACCTGTGGGGAGAAACCGCCGCCTTCGCGAACGACACCGCCGAGGCGGGCCGGATCCCGAACATCGTGAAGAAGCCGAACGACATGCTGGGCAACGTGGACGCGGTCCTGGTGGATCATCGGCATCCGAAATACCATCTGCCCGCGGTGCGGCCGTTTGTCGAGCGGGGGATTCCGGTATTCGTCGACAAGCCGTTTTGTTTTGATCCGAAGGAGGGCGCGGCGTTTCTGAAGCTGGTGAAGAAAACGGGCGCGCCGGTGACGTCGTTCAGCGTGGTGCCCATGCAGGCGAGTTTCCAGAAGTTCAAGAAGGACATGGAGGGCATCGGAAAGGTGGTGGCGGGCTCGACGTACGGCCCATGCGATCTCGAGAGCCCATGGGGCGGCGTGTTTTTCTATGGCATTCACCAGGTCGAAATGGCCCTGATGGCCTTCGGGTACGACGTCAAATCGGCGCTGATCACGAAGAACGGCAACGGTGCCACGGGGCAGCTTCTGTACCGCGACGGGAAGATCGTGACGATGAACCTCGTGAAAGAGGGCGCGCCCCGGTTCGGCATTTCGGCCATCGGGAGCGACGGGGCCGTTCACTCGGGTCTTCCCATGGACAAGAGCCCGTACCTGAACGGGGTAAAGACGTTCTGCGGGATGTTCAGGACGGGCGTGGCGCCGATTCCGCACGATTTGATCCTGCGTCCCGTTCAGGTGCTGGATGCGCTTGCGCGGTCGAAGAAATCGGGGCGGGTGGAGAACGTGAGCAGTTAGCCTGCCGGCAGGCGCGGACAGTGGGCGTGTCGCGGGGTCCGTCCATCAGGCGGAGCCTCCATGAACGATTTCAAGGGCGGTTCGGAACCTGGCAGACATGGGCTACGTGCATGGATATTCGGACTATGAGGCGGGGCGGCTGCGCAATTCCGCCCACGCCCTCAGCGGTTTGATCCACGCGCAGGTCCGTTATCCCGAGGGCGCGCTGGTTCTGGAAGCCCCGTGTGGTGTCGGCGCCCAGACCGAGTTTCTTGTTGGGAACAACCCGGGGACGCGGTTTGTGTGCGCGGACATCTCGGAGGCATCGGTACGGGTGGCCATGGGCCAGAATCCGGGTCTGCCGTTTCTGGCGGGGGATCTTTATGCGCTGCCGTTCCCGAACGCGACGTTTGATCATGTTTTTGCGTGTTACGTGCTGGAGCATCTGGAGCGTCCCGGCCGGGCATTGGAGAATCTTCTGCGCGTGTTGAAGCCCGGCGGAACAGTCACGTCGGTCGAGGGCGATCATGGCTCATGTTTCTTCTATCCCGAGACGCCCGAGGCGCTTGCGGCGTGGGCCTGTCTGCCGGAATTGCAGGCTCTGCTTGGGGGAGACAGCCTGATTGGGCGCCGGATGTATTCGGTGTTGGCGGGTGCGGGTTTTTCAGACGTTTGGGTCGAACCGATTCGGATTTATTGCGATCCCAGCCTTCCCCGCATGATGAAAGGGTTTGTCGAAGACACCATCGTTGGCATGCTGCGAGGGATTGAGTCGGAGGTGATCGAGCGCGGCATGCTGGACCCCGCGGTGTTTCGAAAAGGGGTCGAAGATATTCTGGCGATAACGACCCACCCTGAAGGTGCGTTTTGCTACACGTTTTTCCGGGCTGTCGGCAGTGCACCGGATAGATAACCGAAAGGAGCCTGAGCATGATGGGACGGCGTTCGTTTCTGGCAATGACGGCCGCGGGCGCGGCGTGGATGGGGGCAGCGGAGACCGCGCGGGCCGCAGGGGAGGCCCCGGTGCGCGAATGCTACGAGTTGCGCGCCTACGAGGTGGAAACGGAGGCGCAGAAGGCCGGTCTGCTGGCCTACTGGGGCGATGCGGCGATCCCGGCCTGCAACCGGCTCGGGGTGCACCCGGTGGGGGTGTTTGTGGCGCCGGACGCGTTGAGCCCGGTGTATGTGCTGTTGCCGCACGCGTCGCTGGAGTCGGTGGGCTCGCTTACGGAGAACCTGCTGGCGGACGCGGCGCACCTGGCGGCCGGGGCGGCGTTTCTCGATGCGCCCGCGGCGAATCCGGCGTACAAACGCATGGAAAGCAGCCTGTTGAAAGCATTTGCGGGGATGCCGAAACTCGAGCGGCCGGCGGAGTCCGCAACGCGCGTGTTTCAGTTGCGGATTTACGAAAGCCCCAGCGTGAAAACCGGCCAGAAGAAGATCGAGATGTTCAACACGGCCGAGATCGGCATTTTCCGCAAGGTGGGGCTCCATCCCGTGTTTTTCGGCGAGGCGCTTGTCGGCGCCAGGATGCCCAATCTCACCTACATGCTGGGATTCGAAAGCGCGGACGCCCAGAAGGCCGCCTGGGACACCTTCCGCACTGACCCGGACTGGCTAGAACTGCGCGCCCGGCCCGAGTACGCCGACGACGAGATTCTCTGCGGCATCACGAATATTGTCCTCAGCCCCGCGGAGTGCTCTCAGATATAAGCCGATGCACAAGGGCCGCGGGGCCTTCATCCGACCTGCTGGCCGCGGCTAACGGAACCGGATGGCGTAGAGGTCCGCGTCGCTCATCTTGACATGCAGGCGGATGGGCGTGCCCACGAGAGCGCTCAACTCGGCCTTTCCTCCCCAGGTGACTACCCGTTCGATGTGGTCGCCATAGATCTCGTCGCAGTCGGCGAGGGTGAACCCGGGGATGGGGTTTCCGGAGGCGTCCTGGATTTCGCACCAGATGCTTCCGCCGGCGGAGGTGGCGTAGTTGATGAGGAGCTTGGTCCGGGCGGTTTCGGGCCGGACCGGCAGCTCGGCATCGCCGCCGGTGAAGGCGTTGGTGAGGTGTGCGCCTTCATCATTTTCGGCGGTATAGAGGATGCCGTTTTCGCTGGCGGGGTCTCCGAAGACCGCGGCGGCGCCTTCGGCGGCCAGGCGCTGGATCTCTTCAGGTGACAGCACGCGCCGGACGACGAGGATGTCGTCGGCGACGCCGATGAACGGCTCGTTGGTGACCGCGGCGGGCGGGTAGTCTTCGCCGAACTGGAGGTCGCCGTGGCGAAGTTCGATGGGCCCAAATCCGGGTTCGCCGCTGCGGGCCACTTCCTTGCCATCGAAGTACAGGCACATCACGCCGTCGTCGTAGGTGGCGGCGAGATGGTGCGGAGTGCTGTCGCCGGTCCAGGGTGGGACGGCGCCGGCGGGGGTTTCCACGACCCGGGTGTTGTAGTAGAAACGGAACCCCGTTTCCGAGTCGCCGATTTTTCCGGCGGGGTTGCAGTCGAAGATGAGCTCGTTCTGCATGGCGTCAATGCCGCCGCCGTCGTAGGCGGAGAAGATGCGGCGGTGGCCGGCGGGGACATCGCGAACCACGGCGGCGAAGGTGGCCTGGGCGCCCAGGTGCTGCGTGTTGGGGAGTTTCACGATCTGCGGGGACGTGAACACGAGCGACTGGCCGCCGCGGATGGGATTGTCCTGCGTGAACGAGAGCGGCAGGGACGCGGCGGCGCGTTCCGGCAGCGGCGCGTCTTCCCCGTCAGCGAAGAGCAGGGGTTTCGTTGTGAACGTGCCGCCGGTTGCGGGGGCGTTAACGGAGACGAATCCGTCGAGCCGGATGGTGTGGCGGCGCAGTTCGCAGGGGCCGACGTAATAGCCTTCGGTGGCGTAGATCGAGAGTTCGGGGGGCCGGTTGGGGTCTCCGGAGTCGGTCTGCATGACGCCCCAGGCGATCATGTTATTGCGGTTGACCCAGCGCGTCGGATCGGGGCCGGGCCGCAGAAACGCCTCGCGCCAGCGGTGAAACAGCAGTCCGTCGCGGCTGGTCATGAAGAGGCCGTCCGACACGCCCGGATAATGGTGGACGTTCAGGTCGCGGTCGGGCCGGAAGCGTTTCGGGAAGCCGATGAAGATATGGGGGGCGCGGTGGTAGGGCGTGATGCCGTTGGTGTAGAGGTGTTCGGCGGGGGTGCCTTCGGTGTACTGGAGCCATTGCGGTTCGGGCCAGTTGAGGAAATCGCGGGTGGTCGAGGTCATGATGGCGCGGACGCCGTCGGTGAAACCGCGATGGTACTCGACGTACTGCTGGCGGCAGGCGTCCCAGAAAGCGAGGTTGTGGGAGTCGAACGCGCCGACGGTGATGATGGGGGTCTCTCGGATGAGTTCCCAATGCACGGCGTCGGCGGACTTGAACGCGAGGAGCCGGGCCTCGTCGTGGCCGCTGGCGACGGCCTTGTAGCGTTCTTCGGGCGGGCAGGCGGGATTGCCGTCCTTGAACGGGGAGAAATTGTGCACGCCCTCGCCCTCCCAGACGATGTTGTTGGCGGAGGAACCGTCAAATTGGAAGAGGCCGAGTTCGGGTTTGGTCCAGTGGATGCCGTCGACGCTGACGGCGTAGCAAACGCGCTGATCGCTGGCCTGATTGGTCTTGAGATCGAAATGGGAGCCGCGGTAGTACATGCGGAACAGGCCGTCGTCTTCAAAGACGGTGAAATAACAGGAGATGTTGCCCTCCCAGGGGGCGTCGGTGGTCAGGGCGATGTCGCGGGGCACGGGCTCGTGAAGGAGCTGCCGGACGCCGTCCATGGATTCGATGATCAACTGGTCCCACAGGGGTTCGAGGCGCGAACCGATATCGATGGGCTCGGCGGCGTTTGCCGGGGGAAGCGTCAGAACGAGCATGGCGGCCGCGAGAGCCGCCATTGCCGTGCGGCGTTGCAGGATGGGCTTCGTGGAAAGCATGGGGTCACTCCTCGGGTGCGGTTGCCTTGGCGGCCCACGGAGCGCCGCGGATCGCCCTGGCCGGAGTATAGACGACCGGAACGGGGAATGCATCTTGTGGCGTCTCCGCGGGGCCGGCCCACATCGCGCATTTGAACTGATTTGCGGGCGAATGGCACAATACGCCTTCGCATAACGAACAGGAGTGAGGCGCGATTCATGATGAGCAACGACGAACCGATCGAGAAACAGCCCATTGAACCGTTGATGACCCGGCTTCTGAAGACCCGCACGGTCCTGGTTTCGGGGACCGTGGATGAGGAACTGGCCGAACGGGTCATTACGGAACTCCTGATCCTGGACGGCGAGAGCCAGGATCCCATCCGGGTGTTTATCACGTCGCCGGGAGGGCATGTGGACGCGGGTCTGGCGATCCATGACGTGATGCGGTTCGTCAAGTCGGAGATCACCGCCATCGGGGCGGGGTGGGTCGCGAGCATTGCGGTGCCGATCCTGTTTGGCGCGCCGAAAACAAACCGTGTGGCGCTTCCGCATACGCGGTTCCTGCTGCACCAGCCCAGCGGCGGGGCGGCGGGCCATCTCAAGGATATCCGCATTGAAGCGCAGGAAATCATGAAGATTCGCACGCGCCTCAACGAGATGATCGCGCGGGAAACCGGCCAGTCGTACGAGAAAGTGTATGAAGACAGCGATCGCAACTTCTGGATGAGCGCGGAAGAGGCCGTCGAGTACGGCGTGATCGCGCGCGTGGTCGAGTCGGCCGACGATATCGTAAAGAAGTAGCCGCGCGTGGATTCCCGCATCGCGATGGGGCGCCATGAGCGGGCACGGGAACGGCATGACAGCATCAGGACAGCTCAGACGCCTTCTGGATCAATTCCTGGAGGCGTCTGTTTTTGAATCGGGGCTTGCCGACAAGTCGCTCGACGCGTATGCGGGCGATCTGGGGGCGTACACGGCGCATCTCGAGCAGAGCGGGGTGTCGGATCCGAACCAGATCACGCGGGACCACGTGCTGGGACATCTGATCGCGTTGCGGAAGGGGGGCCTGAGCGCGCGGTCGGCGGCGCGGCACCTGAGCGCGATCCGCCGCTTTCACCGGTTTTTGCGGGAGGAGCATCTGGCGGACCGGGACCCGACCGAAGGCATGGATTCACCCCGGCTGATCCGCGCGTTGCCGCATGTGCTTTCCGCGCTGGAGGTGGAGCGGTTGCTGGCCGCGCCCGACCTCTCGCGCAAACACGGTCTTCGGGACGCGGCGATTCTGGAGCTGTTTTACGCGTGCGGGTTGCGCATCTCGGAGCTGGCGAACCTTCCCCTGCGCGAGGTGTCGCTGGAGGAGTCGATGGTTCGGGTGCGGGGCAAGGGCTCGAAGGTGCGGATTGTGCCGCTGGGGGGGCGGGCGATCGCGTGGATCCAGGCGTATCTGCCGGTGCGTGCGCAGGGCAGGGTGCTCGACGATGCCCTGTTTCTGGGGGCGCGGGGCCGGCGGATGAGCCGCACGAGCGTGTGGCAGGTGGTGAAGCGCGCGGCGCAATCCGCGAACATCCGCCAGAACGTGACGCCGCACATGCTGCGGCATTCGTTCGCGACGCACCTGCTCGATCACGGGGCGGACCTGCGCGCGGTCCAGGAGATGCTGGGGCACGCGGACGTGTCCACGACGCAGATCTACACGCACGTCAGCGTGGACCGCTTAAGCCGGGCGCACAAGAATTTCCACCCGCGGTCGTAGGCTTATTGACTCCCGGGGCTGACAGGCTATTGCCGGAGCCATTTCTGGAACCAGGCGATGGCATCGTCCTGCGCGGGAATCTTGAGGGAATGGGGCTCGTCGTAGTAGTTGCAGGTGAATCGGTCGGCGGCGCCCATTTTTCCGTAAACACCGGCGATTTTCTTCTCGGCGGCCTGCATGCCCTCGAGCGTGAAGAGCGAGTCGTTGAGGCAGTTGATGACCATGAGGGGGTTGGGGGCGTTGAGCGTGACGACGTCGGGCAGGTCGAGGAAACTGTGCTGGCGCGGCACGTAAACCATCCAGGTGTGGGAATGGATGTGGTCGTAGAGGAGCGCGCTGTAGGTGGTCATCCATCCGGCGACCACGGCGCACTTGATGCGCGGATCGAGAGCGAACAGATGGGCGCTGCGGTATCCGCCGATGGAGAGCCCGATGCAGCCGATTCGCGACGGGTCGACCTCGGGGCGGGTGACGAGGTAGTCGACGCTGGCGCGGTCGCCCTGGAACAGGATGCCGGGCCACGTGGCGCCGGCGGCGAACATGGTTTTGGCCATGAGGTCCTCGTGGCGTGCGGCGACGGGGTTGAATTTCTGCACGTAGTCGTTGCTTCCGGGCTCGCAGCCGGCCAGGGATTCGACGAACCGGCGGGGTATCTGCGTGACGTCCAGCCGTTGCGCGCCGAAATAGAACGCGTCGGGCACGAGTACGACGAAACCGCGCCGGGCGAGTTCATCGGCGAACGGACGGCCGCCGTAGGTGTTGTTGATGAGGTCCTGCAGGCATGGCACGGGATTTTCGGTCTCGGTGATCTTCTCTTTGCCGCTGTAATAGAAGCCGCTGTGGCAATGCAGGGCGACGACGGCGGGCGCGGGGGCGTCGAGCCCGTCGGGGATGAGCAGGTAGGCGTCGGTGGTGCGCCCGGCCGAGATGGCGTACCGGACGAGGTGGCGCGTATACCCGTCTTTTTTTACGGATTCGAGGAGTTCGGGGTCGGGCGCGGCAGGCTGGGGATTGTAGGAGAGCAGCTCGTGCATGCGGTCGCGTCCCTGCTGACGCCAGGCATCCGGGTCCGGCCAGTCCTGGGCCAGGTAGGAGAGGGGGAACGTGGACTGCGCGGCATAGCCGTTTAACATGGGATAGAAATTGCCCATGTCGCTTTTGGGTTCGGGGAGGTCCGCGGCACAGAGGGCCAGGGGCAGGCAAATCAGCAGCGAGTGGCTCATGGGGCATCTCCAGCGTTTGTTTGGAAAACCGGGAACGACTATAGCAGAAACCGGGGGTTGGCGGAGTGGCTGCTGGTTGGATCATAATGGGCGGGGGGCAGGCATGAATAAATGGCGGTTCCGGGCGTAGTGAAAGAACAGGCGGAATTCGAGCGAGGGCGGATGGCGGATAACACAAAAAACGGGGCCCTGTTCCGGGTCGAGGGGCTGACCAAGAACTACCCGATGGGCGAGGTGACGGTGCACGCGCTGCGGGGCGTGTCGCTGGAGGTGTCCGCGGGCGAGTTTCTGGTGATCCTGGGCCCGAGCGGGTCGGGCAAGAGCACGCTGCTGAACATCATCGGGGGGATCGACAGCCCGACGGACGGCCGCGTGTTTTTCCGGGACGAGGAGCTTTCGCGGTATTCGGAATCGCAGCTCACGCGCTACCGCCGGCGGCACATTGGCTTTGTATTCCAGTTTTACAACCTGATGCCCAACCTGACAGCACAGGAAAACGTGGAGATGGCGACGGAGATTTCGGTCTCTCCGATGGATTCCCGGGAGGCGCTGCGGCTGGTGGGGCTCGAAGAACGGCGCGACCATTTCCCGTCGCAGCTGTCGGGCGGCGAGCAGCAGCGGGTGGCGATTGCGCGGGCGGTGGCCAAGCAGCCGGAGATCCTGCTGTGCGACGAGCCGACGGGCGCGCTGGATTTTGAGACGGGCAAGGTGGTGCTGGAGATGTTGCAGCACATCAATGAGGCGACCGGCACGACGGTGATCGTGATCACGCATAACGCGGCGATTGGCAAGATGGCGCACCGGGTGATTCGGATGATGGACGGCCATGTGCGGGAGATTATCGAGAACGCGGTACGGCTGGCGCCGGGCGAGATCGAATGGTGACGTGACGTGAATGTGCTGCACAAGAAACTGTTCCGGTACGTGCGCGCGAACTGGGGCCAGGCCCTGGCGATCGCGGCGGTGATCACGTGCGGCACGGCGACCTACATCAGCCTGGCGTCGGCGCACCGCAATCTGGAACTCACGCGGGACACCTACTACGAGCAGTACCGGCTCGCCGATTTCTTCATCATGTTTGAACAGGCGCCGATGACGGCCGTGTTCAAGATTGAAGGGCTCGACAGCGTGCACGACGCCCGGGGGCGGATCGTCAAGGATGTCAGCCTCGATGTGCCGGGCGAGGAGGAACCGCGCACGGGCCGGATCGTGTCGATGCCGGACAATCCGGAGCCGGTGCTCAACGATGTCGCGCTGTTGTCGGGGCGCTACTTTGACAAAAGCGCCATGAACGAGGTGATCGTGAGCGAGGGGTTCGCGAAAGCGAATCATCTCGCGCTGGGGGACGCCATCCGGGCGACCATCGAGGACAGCAAACACACGCTGCGGATCGTCGGGCTGGGGCTGTCGCCGGAATACGTGATGATGATCCGCAGCGCGCAGGAGCTGGTGCCGAGCCCCGAGAAGTTCGGCATTTTGTGGGTATCGCAGAGTTTCGCGGAAAGCGCCTTTGACATGAATGAGGCGTGTAACGAAATCGTGGGCACGGTGGACGGGTCGGTGCCGGTCAAGACGGTGCTGGACCGGGCGGAGGAGGTGCTGGAGCCGTACGGGGTCTACGCGAAACTCGAGCGGGACGACCAGATTTCGGCCCGGTTTCTTGCGGACGAGATCGCGGGGCTGGCGGTGTCGGCGAAGATCACCCCGGCCATCTTCCTGGGGATCGCGGCGCTAATCCTGCTGGTGCTCCTGAACCGCATGGTGCGCAATGAACGCACCGAGATCGGGCTGCTGAAGGCCTATGGGTATTCGAACCTGGAAGTGTCGGGCTACTACATCCAGTTTTCGCTGTTCCTGGCCGTGCTGGGTTGTCTGGGGGGCTTTGTGGCGGGGGAACTGCTGGCCAGCGCCATGGTGAAGATCTACGTGCGGTTTTACATGTTCCCTTTGTTGCGGGCGCGGGTGTATCCGGACATTCTGGCGCGCTCGATGGGGATCAGCGTCGCGTTTGCGCTGGTGGGGGCGCTGACCGCGGCGCGGCACGCGGCACGCATCCAGCCCGCCGAGGCGATGCGCATCGAGCCGCCAAAGTCCGGGGCCCGAACCCTGATCGAGCGGTCTCATGCGGTATGGCGGCGGCTGTCGTTCACCTGGAAGATGATCGTGCGCAATGTGTCGCGCTACCGCGTGCGGGCCGGGATCTCGGTGTTCGGGGTGATGGTGTCGGCGGGCATCATGGTGGTGGGTTTCTTCACCATGGACGCGATGGAGTTCATGATCCAGTACCAGTTTACGGAGACGCAGCGGGAAGACGTGCGCGTGGCGCTGCAAAAAGAGATGGACGAGCACGCGTTGCGCGACCTGCTGCGGTACGAGGCCGTGCGGGCGGGGGAACCCATGCTGCAGTATCCGTTCCGGATCAAGACGGCGTGGCGCGAGAAGGAGGTCGGGGTCATTGGCATTCCGGAAGACGCGCAACTCCACCGCCTGATGGACCAGGAGGGGCGGGCGGTGAGCGTGGGCGCAAGCGGCATCGTGCTTTCGGACCGGCTGGCCAGGGAACTCCAGGTGGGGCCCGGGGCCACGCTTGTGCTCGAACCGCTGCGGGGACTGAGTGAGAACGAGAAGGTCGTCACGGTGCGCCAGGTGGTGTCGCAGTATCTGGGGTCGTCGGCGTACATGAACATCCATGCGTTGAGCCGTCTGCTGGACGAATCGTTTGCACTGAATACGGCGCTGCTGCAGACGCACACGGGCGAGGCGCGCGCGCTGTCAAAGGCCCTCAAGGACATCCGGGGGATCGCGGCGGTCGAGCTGAAGGAGGACATGCTGGCCAATATCACGCGTGAACTCCAGGATTCGATGGCGATCAGCAACACGTTTCTCCTGGTATTTTCGGGGGTGATCGCGTTTGCGATCATTTACAATGCGACGATCGTCTCGCTGGAGGAGCGGAAACGGGAACTGGCGTCGCTCCGGGTCCTGGGCTTCTCGAAAGGGGAGGTTGGGGCGATCATCTACCGGGAGAATTTCCTGTTGGCGGCCGTGGGGGGTATTCTGGGGCTGCCGTTCGGGTTGGCCCTGTGCAAGCTGCTGGTCTATGCCTACGATACGGAGTTGTACCGGTTGCCGTTCCATATCGAGGTATCAACGCTTGTGTGGACGGCGGTGATGACGGCGGTGTTCGTGAGCCTGGCCAATCTTGCCGCGCGGCGGCGTATCCATCAGCTCGACATGGTGGAAGTGCTGAAATCACGGGAATAGGAGGGCGTATCTTGAACCGCAAACGCCTCATCCTCGGCGTTATCGTGGCGGTCGCGGCGGCCGCCGGGGCGTATATCTCGCTGCGGGGGCCGGTGTTGCCGGTGGCCGTGGTCGAGGTGACGCGCCGGGACGTGGCGGAATACGTGGCGGAAGATGCCAAAACGCGGCTTCACGACGAGTACACGATCGACATGCCGGTGCCGGGCACGGTGGAACGCATCACGCTGGAGGTCGGGGCCGAGGTGACGAAGGGCGCGGTGCTGGCGCGTGTTGACCCGCACGACCTGGAACGGCAAATCGAGGCGGGCGAAGCCCTGATCGAACAGGCGCGGGCGCGGATCACGGGGGTCGATGTATCGAAACCCAAAGAGGAGCAAATCCGCTCCGCCGAGTTGCGGGTCGCGGAAAGCCGGGACGCGGCGGCGATCGCGCGGAAGGAATTGGAGGCGGCGCAGATCAACCGGACGACGGCGGAACAGAACTACCACCGCATTCGGTCGATGTATCAGGGAGGTATTGCGAGCGAAGCGGATTACGAGGAGGCCGAGCGGAAGTACCGGACGTTGACCCAGGACCTCGAACGGCTGAAGCTGGCGGTGCAGGTGGCGGAGAAGAACCAGGAACGCGCCCAGCTATCGCTGCGCGAACTGGTGGGCTCCATGGACGACAACGAATACCTGCGGGACGTGCAGCAGGCGGAGATTCAGCGCCTGGAATCGGAGCTGGAGATTCTGCGGGGCGATCTGAGCAAGACGGAGATCCGGGCGCCGGTCGACAGCGTGGTGCTGGAGAAGTATATCGAGGATTCGCGGGTGCTGCAGCCCGGTACGCCGCTGATGCGGCTGGGAGATCTGACCACGATCGAGATTGAAAGTGATATCCTCTCGGAAGAGGTAACGCGCATCGCCGTGGGCGATCCGGTCGAGATCAGCGGGAAGGCGCTGGGGAACCGGGCGTTAACGGGGGAGGTGTCGCGCATCTACCCCTCGGGGTTCAAGAAGATCTCGGCGCTCGGGATCGAACAGCAGCGGGTGAAGATCCTGGTGGGGTTCGACAACGGTGAAGTGCACCTGAGGCCGGGCACGAGCGTGGACATCCGGGTGATCACAGAGCGGCACGAGAATGCGGTCGCGGTGCCGGAACGGGCCACCTTCAAGCTCGACGACGGATGGGCGGTGTTCCGCGTGAACAGCGGGCGGGCGAAACTGGCCCCCGTGACCATCGGTCTCAAGAATGACGAATGGGCCGAAATCGTGGAGGGCCTGGCGCCGGGCGACGTCATCATCACGGAACGCAAGAACGAACTCGGCGACGGGGTCCGGATTGACCCCGTGCCGCTGAAAAACAATGGGGAATGAAGCGGCCTACAGGGGACACAGAAACAGCCGGGACGTACAGGAGAACGCACATGAAGCTGGGATATCGAACGCTGGTGGTGGCCGTGGCGGGACTGGTGTGCGCGGTGGCCGGGGCGCATGCGCAGGCGGCGCCCGGGACCGGGACGGCGGTGGTGCTGGAAAATGAGAGTTTCCGGTATGAAATTGCTCCGGACGGCCGCAATGCGGCGTTTATTGATAAGGCGTCGGGGACAAACTATGTGAATGGCGCCGAGCCCGGTTGCGCGGGCAGCGTGAAGCGCGCCGGGGCCGTGACGGACTGCAGCCGCGCCGCTTTCAACGACGGCCTGTTGACCCTGGGTTTCGGGGACAGCGGCGTGGAGGCCAGTGTCCGCGTGACGATGCATGCGCGGCACATGCTCCTGGAAGTGGCTGCTGTGACGGGCGAGGGCATCGAGCAGCTCACGTTTCTGAATGTGCCGCTGTCGCTCAAGGGCACGCTGGACGAGCCGTTTGCGTGTTGTGCGCTGGCGCTGAATCTTCAGACCGATGTGGCGGAGATTCCGGGTCCGAACGACCGGCTTCGCGCAATCTGCTATCCCCGGTTCGGTATGGAGGGGGCGGAGAGCGCGGTGATCGGATGTCCGCAGGCGCACTTGCGCGACGTGATGAAGACGGTGGTTGCCGCGGCGGAGGACATTCCGCGGTCGGACATCGGCGGTCCGTGGGCATTGGACGGGGCGATCAACCGGGGCTCGTACCTGTTCGATTTCGGGCAATGCACGGAACAGACGGTGGATGAATGGGTGGCGCTGGTCAAGCGGCTGGGCTTGAACCAGGTGGACTTCCACACGGGCGGGTCGCTGCGGTTTGGCGATTGCCGGCCCAATCCGGACCTGTTTCCGAACGGCCGCGCGAGTGTGAAGGCGGTCATTGACCGGCTGCACGCGGCGGGGATCGCGGCCGGGCTGCACACGTACGCCTTCTTTATTGCGAAAGACACGCCATACGTCACGCCGGTTCCGGATCCGCGGTTGGGGAAGGATGCGACGTTCACGCTGGCGGCCGCCTTGACGGCCGACGCGGCCGAGGCGCCGGTCGAGGAGTCGACGGAGCGCATGTCGACTACGACGGGTTTTTTTGTGCGCAACAGCGTGACGTTGCAGATCGACAACGAGCTGATCGTGTACGCGGGGGTTTCTAAAGAGGCGCCGTACGCGTTTACGCAGTGCACGCGCGGAGCCTATGGCACGCAGGCCGCCGCGCACGAAAAAGGCGCGAAAGTGCACCATCTAAAAGAATGTTTCGGGCTGTTCGCTCCGGATGCCGATTCGACGCTGCTGGCGGAGATCGCGGCGAACACGGCAGATACGTTCAACGAGTGCGGGTTCGACATGATCTACCTGGACGCGCTCGACGGGGAGGATATCCTGGGAGGGAGCGAGAACTCCTGGCATTACGGGTCGAAGTTCGTGTTCGAGATCGCCAACCGTCTCAAAAAACCGGCGCTGTTCGAGATGAGCACGTTCCATCATCACCTGTGGTATGTGCGGGCGCGAATGGGCGCGTGGGATCATCCTAACCGGTCGCATAAAGAATTCATCGACGCCCATGCCGCGGCCAACCTGGCGGGCGCATCGATGTTTCTGCCGATGAACCTGGGCTGGTGGGCCGTGAAGGTCTGGACCGGGCCCCGGAACGAGCCGACCTTTCCCGATGATATCGAGTACCTGCTCGCGAAATGCATCGGGACGGACGCGGGCCTGAGCCTGATGGGCGTGCACCCGGGCAACATCGACACGATCCCGGCGTACCAGCGGCTGGCGCCCATCTTCGAGCGGTATGAGGCATTGCGCCATGCCGCCTACTTTCCGCAGGCGGTGAAAGACCAGCTCAAACAGGCCGGCGCGGAATTCACGCTTCGCGACGGTGCGGACGGGAAACCCGTGTTCCAGCGCGTCCACTACGCGAAACACAAGGTCTGCGACACGCAGGGTTTCACGAACGTGTGGACGAGTACGAATCCGTTCGGGGAACAGCCGGCGGGGCTGCGAATCGAGGCGTTGATGTCGGCGGCCCCCTACGACGCGCCCGAAGCCGTGGTGCTTGAGGATTTCGGCGAGCCCGCCGCGACGTTTACGAACGTGCGGGCGAAGGAGGGCGTGGAAGGAACGCTTGAGCGATCGACGGAGCTGGTCCGGACAGGCGAAGCGAGCGGCGTGTTCACGGCGGCGAGCACATGCCCGGCGCCGCTGGGTTCGTGGGTCTGCTGCGGCAGAACGTATGCGCCCGTGGTGAACATTGCGCAACAGCAGGGGCTTGGGGTGTGGGTGCATGGCGACGGGCAGGGGGAACTGCTGAACATCCAGTTGAAGAGCCCTTCCCACCTCGCGCACGGTATTGGAGACCACTATGTCCGGGTGGATTTCACGGGCTGGCGGTATGTTGAGCTGATCGAACACGAGGGCGGCAACATGGACGACTGGGGCTGGCCGTACGGCGGGGCGTATGCCATCTACCGGGAAGACGTGGAGTACGCCAACATCGAGTCGCTGTCGCTGTGGTACAACAACCTGCCCGCCGGCAGCCCGGTCACGTGTTATCTGAGCCCGATCAAAGCGCTGCCCCTGCTCAACATCACGCTGAAAAACCCGTCGATCACGGTGGCCGGCAACACCATCACGTTTCCGGTCGAGATCCCGACCGGGTCCTACCTCGAGTTCCGCGGGATGACTGACTGCAAACTGTACGGGCCGAACGGCGAGTTTGTTGCGGATGTGACGCCCCAGGGGACGGCGCCCGTCCTGGCCGCCGGGGCGAATCCGCTCGCGTTCGGTTGCGAAGCGCCCGTGGCCCCGAATCCGCGGGCCCGGGTGACGGTGATCACACTGGGCGATACGATCGGATGAGAGTCACTTGCAGCGCAGGCGTCTCGCCTGCATTCGCGTGATGAAGACCGCCGGAACGCCGCCCGGCGATCTTCCCGAACAAGAGATTGGCCACCGAGGGCACAGAGAGATCTCAGAGTTTGAGACCTCCGGATAAGCACGGGCGCATGTTCCAGGCCCCGTTTGCGGCGCGGCAACGTGTCCCCGTTCTTGCAGCCCCGAGGGGGCGACCTGGAATAGCCCGGGGCAAGTCACACGGAACGCGTGCCGGCCTGGCGCCCGTCGATCGCGGGGCGGACATTTCTAACGTGGTTGACAGATGCGCATATTGCCCGTGACTTAAGGCGGCCAGGAATGGTACGCTATGGGGCTTGATATGCAAGGGGCCTGCGGGGAGCACCGCGCTGCCGCGTGACACGGCAGTCTGTTTTGTGCATTCCTGCGCAGGCGTGTTGCAGAAAATCACGCCCATTTCATCATCATAAACGCGATTCAGGGCTGGAGATCATGGATTCCCCACATCGATACGAAGGACTCGCCGAGGTCACGAAAATGGCCGCCCCGATTGTGTTCGGGCAGTTTTCGTATGTGCTCATGCAGTTCGTCGACCAGGTGATGGTGGCCCGGCTCGGGACCGAGGAACTCGCGGCCACGGGCCCGGCGGGGCTGTGGTTTTTTATCTTTTCGACGTTCTTCCTGGGGATATCGGGGTGCGTGTCGACGTTTGCGGCGCAGAGCCTGGGGCGCGGCGAGCAGGAACAGGGAGCGAGCTACGCGTGGCAAGGCGTGTACATTGGTCTGGTGGGCGGCGTGTTCGGAATGGCGATCTGGCCGTTTGCCGACGACCTGTTCGGCGTAATGGGGCATACGGCGGAAGTCACGCGGCTGGAGGTGCAGTATTTCCGGATCCGGATGGCGGGTTTTGTGTTTTTGTGCTGGCAGGCATCGTTGACCTCGTTTTTCCAGGCCGTGAACCGTCCGAGCGTGCCGATGTACACGGCGTGGTTGGCCAATGGGGTCAACCTGGGGCTCAATTATCTGCTGATTTACGGGAAGTTCGGGTTCCCGCGGATGGAAGTGGCGGGGGCGGCGTGGGCAACGGTATTCGCCATGGGGGTGCAGACGGCGGTGCTGCAGCTGGTTTTTCTGTCGCCGGCGCTGGACCGGGTGTTCAAGACGCGTTCGCAATACGCCATAAACTGGCAGAAGGTGCGCGAGCTGGTCCGTATCGGGTGGCCGGCGGGCTTGAGTTTTTTCCTGGACGTGTTCAACTGGGGGGTATTCACGAGTTTTCTGGTGGGACGTTGCGGCGAGACGCAGATGGCGGCGCATAATGTGGCGATCAATTTCCTGCACCTGATCTTCATGCCGGCGGTAGGGTTGAACCACGCGATCGCGCCGATTGTGGGGCAATGGATTGGCCGCGACAACATCCCGATGGCGAAGGCGCGGACTTACACGGCACTCAAGATCGCCCTCTGTTACATGGTGGCGGCGGGACTGTGTTTCGCGATTTTCGCCCGGCCGTTGACGCGCACATTTTTCAGCACGGATCCCCGGGTAGTCGAGGTAGCGGCGGTCATTTTGCTGCTGGCGGCGTTTTACCAGGGATTTGACGCGGTGAACATCGTGGTGCTGGGTGCGCTGCGGGGCGCGGGGGACACGCGGTGGGTGATGTGGGCGATGTCGCTGGGGGCCTACCTGTTCTTCCTGCCGCTCGCGACGTTTCTGTGCCTGGAGGCCGTGCCGCTGTCGCGGATCCCGGGCGTTCCGGCGGGCTGGGCCTTGCCCGGGCTGGGATGGGAGGCGAAAGGGGCCTGGCTGGGGGCCACGGTGTACACGATTGTGCTGAGCGGGGTGATTTTCTGGCGGTTTCGCAGCGAAGGGTGGCGGCATATCCGGATCTTCGAGAGAGACCGGGTTTCCGCTCCCGAGGAGCCATCCGCGGACGCGCCGCGCACGCTATAATCCCGCGCCGCGCCTGTAGTTTGCGCTGTTGGTGCGGAGTATGCTAGACTTTCGCGATTTCAAATTCACAGGGGTTTCGCGTCTGTGGACAGGTGTGGTCAGGGTGCCCGGCCGGCCGGCCGGGTGGACCGCCGGAAACCCCGAGGGACAACCCAGAAGGAGCGCAGGCCATGTCAGCAGTTTCCATGAAGAGTCTTCTCGAGGCCGGTATTCACTTCGGCCACCAAACCCGCCGTTGGAACCCGAAGATGAAGAGGTATATCTTTGGCGCGCGCAACGGCATCTACATCATTGACTTGCAGAAGACGCTGCGTCAGTTGAACCGTGCCCGGGCGTTTGTGCGCGAGGCGGTGGCGGCGGGCGGCCAGGTGTTGTTTGTCGGCACGAAACGGCAGGCGCAGGAGATCATCCAGCGCGAAGCCGAGCGGTGCGGCATGTATTACGTGAACAACCGGTGGCTGGGCGGCACGCTGACCAATTACGAAACGATCCAGGTGAGTATCCGCAATCTCCGGAAGCTGGAAGAGATGGAAGCGAACGGCGACCTGGAGAAGTTCAGCAAGAAGGAAGCGGCGCGGATGCGCAAGCAGAAAGCGCGTCTCGCGAAGTACCTGGACGGCATCAAGAACATGCCGGGCGTCCCGAAGGTGATGTTCGTCATTGATTCAAAGCGGGAAGCGATCGCGGTAAGCGAGGCGCGGCGTCTGAACATTCCGTGCATTGGGATTGTCGACACGAACTGCGATCCGGACACGGTGTCGTTCCCGATCCCGGGCAATGACGATGCGATCCGGGCGGTGACCCTGTTCTGCTCGGTGATTGCGGACGCGGTGATTGAAGGCCGCGCGCAGTCCGGCAAGTTCATGCCGGGAGAAATGGCCGGCGCCGCGGCGGCTGCAACGACGAAGCCCGTCGAAGCCGAGGCGGAAGCCGCTGCCGGTGCGGATGATGCGGCGGACGCCGAAGACGAGGACGACGAGGACTTCGAGGACGAGGAAGAGTAGCCGGGCGCGCGGTCAGGTGAATGTGGCTCAGCACGGGAACATCGCAAAGGAGATAGTGAGACAATGGGCGTTACGGCGAAAGATGTGAAAGAACTCCGTGAAGCGACCGGCGCCGGCATGATGGACTGCAAAAAGGCGCTCGAGGAATGCGGCGGCGATTTCGATAAAGCGGCCAACTGGCTTCGTGAGAAGGGGATTGCCTCCGCGGCGAAACGGCAGGACCGTGAAGCGAAAGAAGGCGCGGTGACGTCGTACATCCACATGGGCGGCAAGATCGGCGTGCTGGTTGAAGTGAATTGCGAGACGGATTTCGTGGCGCGCGGGGAGCTGTTCCAGCAGTTCTGCAAAGACGTGTGCCTGCAGATCTGCTCGACGTCGCCGCGGTGGGTGCGCCGGGAAGAGGCGTCGCAGGCGGACATCGACGCGGAGATGGCGATCTACCTCGTGCAGGCGAAGGAGAGCGGCAAACCCGAGGCGGTGCAGCAGAAGATCTCCGAAGGCAAACTGAACAAGTGGCTGAAGGAGAACAGTCTTCTGGAGCAGGAATTCGTCAAGAACCCGGACGTGACCATCGAGGACCTGATGAAGGCCTTGAGCGGAAAGGTCGGGGAGAAGATCGATATCCGCCGTTTTGCCCGGTTCCAGCTGGGCGAGGCGATTGACGGCAAGAAATCGTCGGCCGACGAGGAGTAACCCCGATGCCCGGCCCCGCGTACAAGCGCGTTCTGTTGAAACTGAGCGGCCAGGCCCTGGAGCCGAGTCGCGGGGTGGGGATCGATTTTCGAACGATTGACCTGTTCTGCGATGAGATCGCCGATGCGCACGCGCTGGGCGTGGAACTCGGCCTGGTGGTCGGTGGCGGCAATATTTACCGGGGCGCGGAAGGCGTAGCGCAGGGTCCCGATCGGCCGACGGGCGATTACATGGGGATGTTGGCGACGGTCATCAACGCGCTGGCGCTCCAGGCCATGCTCGAGAACAAGGGGGTGACGACGCGCGTGATGACGGCCATCGAGATGCGCGGAGTCGCCGAGCCGTATATCCGGCGCCGGGCCCTGCGGCATCTGGAGAAGGGCCGGGTGGTGATTTTTGGCGCGGGTACGGGCAACCCCTTTTTCACGACCGATACGGCGGCGGCGTTGCGCGCCAACGAAGTCGGCGCGGAGATCCTGTTTAAGGCCACGAAGGTGGACGGGGTCTATGACGCCGACCCGGTGAAAGAGCCCACGGCCACGCTGTACCGCGAGCTGTCGTACACCGAGGCGCTGTCGCGCAACCTGCGGGTGATGGACGCGACGGCAATCTCGTTGTGCCGTGAGAACAAGCTTCCGATCCTGGTGTTTAATCTGACCAAGCCGGGCAGTATTCTGAAAGCCCTGCAGGGAGAGCCCATAGGCACGCTGGTGAAAGGAGACTGAGATATGCCAAACGAGCTCGAGAAAGAAGCCCAGAGCAAGATGGCCAAGAGCGTGGAGGCATTCGCGCACGAGCTTTCGACGATTCGGACGGGCCGGGCGTCCACCGCGTTGCTTGATTCGATCGAGGTCGAGGCATACGGGTCCCGGATGAAGCTGAACCAGATGGCGAACGTGGCGGCGCCGGAGCCGCGGCTGCTGCTGATCACGCCGTGGGACAAGTCGCAGATGGGCGCGATCGAAAAGGCGATCCTGGCCTCGCCGCTGGATCTGACGCCCGGCAACGACGGACACGTCATCCGGATTCCCATCCCGCAGCTGACGGAAGAACGGCGCAAGGACCTGGTGAAGCTGGTGGGGAAGCTGGCCGAAGAGGCGCGGGTGGCGATCCGCAATGTGCGGCGTTCGGTGATCGATGAGATCAAAAAGAAGCAGAAGGACGGCGAGATCCCCGAGGACGACGCGCACAAGTTGACCGAGCATATTCAGAAGATCACGGACGAGTATATCGAGAAGGTGGAAGAGACGCTCAAGACCAAAGAAGCCGAGATCATGGAAGTGTAATTGCATGAGCCGCCACCACAACTGAATGGCCGACATCCGCGGAGGGTTGGGGCGCCCCATCTCTCCGCGGTTTTGTTTTGGACGACGCGCGAACGCGTTGTGAACGGGGAGCGAGTGAGCGGACGATGCGTGAGCTGGACCTGACACGGCTGCCGCGGCATATCGCCATTATCATGGATGGCAATGGCCGGTGGGCCGGCAAGCACCGCCTGACCCGCGCGGAGGGGCACGAAGCGGGCGCGAAAAGCGTGCGCGCTTCCATTGAAGCCTGTCGCGAGCTTCAGGGCGTGGAGGTGCTCTCGCTGTATGCCTTCTCGACGGAGAACTGGCGCCGGTCGGAGGCGGAAGTCAGCGCGCTGTTCGGCCTGTTGAGCAAGTACATTCACCTGGAGCTGGAGAACATCCACAAGGAAGGCATCCGGGTGCGGATCATGGGCCGCCGCGAGGGGCTGTCGGAACGGGTGCTGTCGGACCTGGAGTATTGCGAGGCGCGGACGCGCGACAACCGGCTGATGACGCTTAACGTGGCGATCAACTACGGCGGGCGGGCGGAGATCGCGGATGCGGCGCGCCGGCTGGCCCGGGAGGCCGCCGCGGGCGCGTTGCGTCCCGAGGACGTGGATGAAGAGGCGGTTGCGCGCCGGCTGTATGTCCCGGAACTGCCCGACGTGGACCTGCTGATCCGGACGAGCGGCGAGATGCGCCTGAGCAACTTCATGTTGTGGCAGGTGTCGTACGCGGAGATCGTGACCCTGGGGGTGTTGTGGCCGGATTTCCGGAAACGGCATCTTCACGAGGCGATTGCGCGGTATCAGAAGCGCCAGCGGCGGTTCGGGGGGCGGTGAGTATGGCGAAGGACAGCAAGCTGGCGGCCCGCAGCGTGACCGCGCTCGTCGCGCTGGCGGTGTTCATGACGCTGATCTGGACGCCGGGCTTGCGTTTGTTGTTTACGGTGTTCGTGGGCGCCTTGAGCGCGGTGGGGTTGTACGAGTACTACGCGATCGTGCGGGCGCGGGCGATTTCGCCGGAGACCATCGGCGGGATTCTGGCGGGCACGTGCGTGGCGATGAGCGGTCACCTGGGCGACGCGATCGCGACGAATTTCGTGTTGTTTGGCGGTTGTGTTCTGGCGGCTTCGCTGCACATTGTCCGGGGCCAGCACTCGGTGGCGGGTCTTTCGAGCACGGTGTTCGGCGTGTTTTATATTGGCTGGTTCGGGGCGCATGTGCCGTTGATGCAGAGCGTTCCGGGCGTGGGACCGGGCCTGGTGATGACGCTGTTTGTGGTGGTGATCCTGACGGATACGGCGGCGTATTTCGTGGGGTCGGCGCTCGGGAAGCACAAGATGGCCCCGAAGGTGAGCCCGAACAAGACCTGGGAGGGCGCGTTCGCGGGCCTGCTCGCCGCGATGGCGGGCGCGGCGGCGCTGTGGTACGTGAGAGAGCGGGCGGGGCTGGCGTCGCTGCCGGATTGGCCGGTGTGGCGCTATGTGCACGCGGGCGCGTTGGTGTCGATCGTGGCCCAGCTTGGCGACCTGACGGAATCGTGTCTGAAGCGCGATGCGGGCGTGAAAGACTCGGGCAACTTTTTCCCGGGACACGGCGGTGTGCTGGATCGCACCGACGGATTTCTGTTCGCGGCGCCGGTTTTATATTATCTGGTAACGCCGTTTTTCGGGCGCTGACGCGCCGGATTGCCGCGGCGCTCTACAAAGGAATCGAGGAATGTACGAGGAAGAAGCAGAACTTCTGGCCGGATATGCGGAGCGGTTGCACGAGCTTCGCAAGTGCCTCAATGTTGACGGCACGCGGGTCAGAATCTCGCAATTCGAGTCGGAGATGACCCTGCCCGGCTTCTGGGACGATCCGGAGAAGGCCCAGAAGACGGTGCAGCAGCTCAAGCTCCACAAGTCGATGATTGCCGCGCCGGATGCGCTTCAGCATGAGCTGGAGGACGCGCAGGTGCTGGTGGAACTGGGCCAGTCGGAGGCGGATCCGTCGGTGGGCGCGGAGATCGTGCAGCTGGTGCAGGAGCTTTCGCGGAAACTGGACGACCTGGAGCTGACAAGCCTGTTCATGGATCCGCGCGACTCAAAGCCGGCGCTCGTGAACATTCACCCCGGGGCGGGGGGCACGGAATCGTGCGACTGGGCCTCGATGCTGTACCGGATGATTGTCCGGTACTGTGAGCGGCGGGAATTTGACGTGGAACTGGCCGACTACATCCCGGGCGACGAAGCGGGGCTGAAAAGCGCCACGTTGCGTGTGGAGGGGCCGTTTGCGTACGGCCGGCTCAAGTCGGAGGAGGGGGTGCACCGGCTGGTGCGGATTTCGCCGTACGACGCGAACAGCCGGCGGCATACATCGTTCGCGGCGATCGAAGTCGTGCCGGACTTCGAGGAAGAGACGGATATCGAGATCAAGGAAGATGAGCTGAAGATGGACGTGTTCCGGTCGAGCGGTCCGGGCGGTCAGAAGGTCAACAAGACGAGCAGCGCGGTGCGTCTGACTCATCTGCCGACGGGGATTGTGGTCGCGTGCCAGATCGAACGTTCGCAGCACCGCAACCGGGAGACGGCCCTGCAGATGCTGAAAGCGAAGCTGTACGACATCGAATTGAAGAAGAAGGAAGAAGAGGCGATGGCCCATCGCGAGGGCCAGCAGGACGTTGCGTGGGGCAGCCAGATTCGCAGCTACGTGCTTCATCCGTACCAGATGGTGAAGGACCACCGGACGGACGTCCAGATCGGCAACATTGACGCGGTGCTGGACGGCGACCTCGATGAACTGGTGGAGGCGTTTCTGCGATGGAACCTGAAACGCCACAAGAGCAATTAGCCGACGCGCCGGGGAAGGAATCATGACCGAGGAACATCATTCGACGGAGCAGCAACTGATAGACAACCGCATCGAGAAGATGGCGCGGTTCCGCGAACGCGGCGACGAGCCGTTCAAGTATCGTTTTGAGCGGACCTGTTCGATCGCGGACGCGCGGGCGGCGTTTGAGGCCGCGGAAGCCGGTTCGGAGAATCCGGAGCAGGTCACTGTGGCGGCGTCGGTGGCGGGGCGCATGGTGGCGTTGCGGGGCCAGGGCAAGGTGACGTTTGCCGATCTGCGCGACGAATCGGGCCGGATCCAGGTGTTTTTCCGCAGCAACGAGCTGGGCGATGACGCCTACGAGCGTCTGAAGGACCTGGACATTGGCGATTTCCTGGGCATGGAGGGCGAGGTGTTCCGCACGCGGCGGGGCGAGGTGACGGTCCGCGCGGTGACGTACACACTGCTGGCGAAATCGCTGCGGCCGCTGCCGGAGAAATGGCACGGCCTGACGGATGTGGAGACGCGGTATCGCCAGCGGTATCTGGATATGGTGGCGAACCCGGAGGTGCTCGAGACGTTTCGCCGCCGGAGCAGGATCATCGCCACGTTGCGGCACTGGCTGACGGCGCGGGGGTTTCTCGAGGTCGAGACGCCGATGCTGCACCAGATTCCCGGCGGCGCGACCGCGCGGCCGTTCGTGACGCACCACAACACGTTCGACCGGGATTTCTATCTCCGGATCGCCCCGGAACTGCATCTCAAGCGCCTGCTGGTCGGCGGTTTCGAGAAGGTCTTCGAAATCAACCGCAGTTTCCGGAACGAGGGGGTGGACACGCTTCACAATCCCGAGTTCACCATGATGGAACTCTATGAAGCGTATCAGGATTACATGGGACTGATGGACGAAACCGAGGAGATGCTCTCCCACGTGGCCCGCGAGGTCACGGGGGGCACGTCCTTCGAATACCAGGGGCAGACCATCGACATGGCGCGTCCCTGGAAGCGCGTCTCGCTGTTTGAAGCGATCCGCGAGTATGCGGGGATCGACCTGGAACCGCATCAGAACGACCGGAACGCCGCGGCGGAACTGGCGGAAGGTATCGGCTGCGTCATCGAGGATGCGATGGGATACGGGAAGATCGTGGACGAGGTCATGTCGGACAAGGTGAAGCCGCACCTGCTTCAGCCGACGTTTCTGCACGATTACCCGCTGGAGATCTCGCCGCTGGCCAAGAAGAAGCGCGGCGCCCCGAACCTCACCGAGCGGTTCCAGCTTTTCGTCGCGGGCATGGAGATGGGCAACGCGTTCAGCGAGCTGAACGACCCCATCGATCAGCGCGAACGGTTCATGGACCAGGTGCGGCAGCGCGAGCGCGGCGACGATGAGGCCCAGTATCTTGACGAGGACTACATCACGGCGCTGGAAGTCGGGATGCCGCCGGCGGCGGGTCTGGGCGTCGGCATCGACCGCCTGACCATGCTGCTGACGAATCAGGCGTCGATCCGCGAGGTGATTCTGTTCCCGCAATTGCGGACCGTTGAGGCCCGCGGCGCCGTGACGCTGCCCGGTGGTCCGGAGGCGGCTGGCGGCGCGGAAACGAGTTGATGGTGCGGCGGTCTGCGCGGCCGCTGTGCACACGTGGTGCAGAAAGACGTTCGACGTGCGGTTTGAAGCGTTCATAGCGAGCCGGTACCTGCGGGGAAAACGCAAGAGCCGGTTCGTGAGCCTGATCACGCTGATCTCGGTGGCCGGGGTGAGCGTGGGGGTCATGGCGCTGATTGTGGTGATGAGCGTGATGACGGGGTTTGACAACGAGCTCCGCGCAACCATCATCGGCAACCGCGCCCACCTCACCGTGATGGAATGGGACCATGACGAGATTGCCGAGCCGGACGAGGTCGAGGCCAGGCTCCGGGCGCTCTGCCCGGAGGTCCAGGGGGCGAGCCCGTTCATCGAAGTGCTTTCGCTCCTGAAAACGTTGCGGGGCGCCGACGGGTCCCAGATCGTCGAGTTTGCCTACGTGGTCGGGGTGGACCCGGAAAAGGCGAGCGGCGTAACGCTGCTGGCGGAGAACCTCACGGACGCGAATGGCCGCACGCACGGCGTGGGGGCGCTGCCGGAATACAAGGAGATTGTGCTGGGCTATGTGCTCGCGAGCAAGCTGGGCGCCTACCTGGACACGCCGCTGATGATTGTGACGCCGCAGATGAAGAGCGGTACGTACATGACCCACCCGACCGAAATGCTCGTCAAGGTGAGCGGGCTGTCGCAGGCGCAAATGCACGAATTCGATACCGTGTACGGCTTCATCACGCTGGAAACGGCGAAGAAACTTACGGGGAAGGACGGCGTGGACGGAATTCAGCTGCGCCTGAATGACCCGTTCAAGGCGAAGGAGATTTCGGAACGGATTGAGGCGCACATGCCGGAGTACACGGCGGTGACGTGGTACGAAAGCCAGCAGGCCTTCTTCGATGCGTTGAAGGAGGAGAAGGTGGTGATGTTTATCATCCTGCTGTTCATCATCCTCGTGGCGGCGTTCAACATCACGAGCACCCTGATCATGGTGGTGATGGAGAAGCGGCGGGACATCGGCATTCTGCGCACGATCGGGGTGAGCAGCGGGTCGGTGTTGCGGCTCTTTGTGCTCGAAGGGCTGTACATCGGGTTGTCGGGGACGTTTGCCGGCCTGATCCTGGGGATTGTGCTTGCGCACAACCTGAATGCGGTGGCGTCGTTCATCGCGTGGATGATGGGCGTCGACCTGTTCAACTCGCAGATCTACTATTTCGATCGCATTCCCGTGGCCATCCAGTGGATGGATGTGGCCTGGGTGACGGTGTGCGCGGTGTTCCTGACGTTTTTGTCGACCATCTATCCGGCGTGGAGCGCGTCGCGCCTCGACCCCGTGGATGCCCTGCGCTATGAGTAACGAAACCAGGACTCCGGTAATCGAATGCCGCGGCCTCGAGAAGACCTACAACGACGGCAGCCGCGAGCTGCGCATTCTCCGGGGAATCGACCTTGCGGTGCACGACGGCGATCTGATGGTCATCACGGGGCCGTCGGGCGTGGGAAAGAGCACGCTGCTCCACATCATCGGGACGCTGGACCGGCCCTCGTCGGGCGATGTGCTGTTCCGGGGAACGTCGCTGCGGAAAACGGGCCGGGCGGCTATCAACCGCATCCGCAATGAAGAGATCGGGTTTGTCTTCCAGTTCTACCACCTGCTGCCGGAGTTCACGGCGCTTGAAAACGTGATGATGCCGGCGTTGAGCCGCGGAAAACGGCGGTCGCAGTGCCAGCCGCGCGCCGAGGAACTGCTGCGGACGGTCGGGCTGACGGAACGCATGGAGCACAAGCCGGGCCAGCTCAGCGGGGGCGAGCAGCAGCGCGTGGCCATTGCGCGGGCCCTGTTCAACGAGCCCAGCGTGGTGCTGGCCGACGAACCCACCGGCAACCTCGACGAACACACGGGCGAGGGCATCCTGGAGCTGTTGTACACGCTGAATGCGGAGCGCCGGGTCACGCTGGTCGTGGTGACGCACGACGATGGCATTGCCGGGCGGGCCGCCCGGTGGATCCATCTGCACGAGGGCCGCGCGGTCGTCAAGAAATGAGTGCGTGAGGGGAGGGTGCAGCCATGGGGTTCACGCGACGGCGGTTTCTGACAACAGCGGCGGGTTCCGCCGGACTGGCGCTGTCGCGCGCCTTATCCGCATCGGAAGAAGCCAATCTCCCGGGGACGTTCGAGCGGTTGGGCCGGGTGGCGCCGGCGGCGGGCCGCGATATCCAGGCCTCGCCGCTTTCGGTAGGGTTCGAAGTGCTGGATCGCAGGTGTTTCGATCCCGCGCGGGCGTATGCGCTTGTGGCGGACCTGGGCGTGAAATGGGCACGGTGCCAGACGGGCTGGTGCCGGTGCGAGACAGTCAAAGGCACGTACGATTTCGCGTGGCTGGATGCGGTGGTCGATGCGCTGCTGGCGGGCGGAGTGACGCCGTGGTTTAACCTGGGCTATGGGAACCGGCTGTACACGCCGGACGCGCCCGATGATTTCGCGGTGGGTTGGGCGCCGGTGTTCAGCGAGGAGGCCCTTGCGGGATGGTTGCGGTTTACGGAGCATCTGGCCCGGCATTTCAAGGACCGTGTGCGCCATTGGGAAATCTGGAATGAGCCGAACATCTCCCATTTCTGGCAGCCCGAGAAGCCGAATGCGGAAGACTACACCCGCTTGGTGGCAAGAACCGCGCCCGTGATCCGGGAACACATCGCGGACAGCTACCTCATTGGTGCGGCGCTTGCAGGGGTCCGGATCGACTACCTCAATGCTTGTTTCGAGCAGGGACTGGGCGGTTTCGTGGACGCGATCTCGTATCATCCATACCGGGCGATTCCGGAGGAGGGGTACGATCGCGATATGACCGCTTTGCGCGAATCCATCGCGACATACGCCCCAGGGCGCAAGCTTTGGCAGGGCGAGAACGGTTGCCCCTCGGTAGGCGGTCCCGAGAGCACCGGCGCGTTGTCGCAGCTCGAGTGGGACGAAACGCGGCAGGCGAAATGGTTGTTGCGGCGTATTCTGCTCGATTTGCGGTACGGTGTGGAGTTGACCAGTTATTACCATACCGTGGACCTGGTCGGCTATCGCGGCAAGACGAATTACAAGGGCCTGCTCCGTGGAAAGGACTATACGCCGAAACCGTCCTACTTTGCGTACCAATGCCTGTGCGCGCTGTTGGACGCAACGGCGCGGCCCACGGAGTTGCGCCTCGAGCTTATCGGTCAGGAGAAGGTGCAGTTGCAGGAGGCGCATTTCACACGGAAAGGCGAAGCCGTGTATGCCTATTGGTTCCCCGCCGATTTGCAGAAGCCGTGGCAACCCCGCACCCTCAGTATGATGCTCGGCACTCGCGAAGACGCGCTGCTTGACGACCCGGTCCTGGTGGACCCGTTATCCCAGGAAATCTTCCGTCTGCCGTCCGCGAAACACAGCGACGGCACGGTCATCGTTGAGAACGTGCCGCTTCGGGACTATCCCCTCCTGATCACCGGCGCGCGCGCTGTTCCGGTGGCCTGAAACAAACGGGGCCCGCCGGAACGAGCCCCGTTATCCGCGCTCAGATGGTCACACCTGCTCGGGCACCACATACGGTTCGCGGTAGGTGCGCTTGACGTAACTGTTGGCGTCGTCGTCGTTCACGAAACCTTCGGTGGCGGGGTCAATCTGCAACCGGCGCCCTGTGCGGTACGCAATGTTGCCGTAGTGGCAGAGCAGTGTGGAGAGGTGCACTTTCTCGATATCGGCGTTGGGCAGCTCGCGGGACCGCACGCAATCGATGAAATTGCCGATGTGGCCGTGGTTGGCGTCAGTAAACTCCCCGTGGGTGACGTTGACGGATTTTCCGTCGGCATCAAAGACTTCCCACCCGCCGCCGTGGCGGCCGAGCATCATGAACTGTTTGCTGCCGTAGATCTCGATGCGGGTGCCGCTGAACGGCCAGTTCGGCAGGGTGTCGAGGTCGCGGATTTCCATGGGGGTCTTGCGCATGTAGGGCGCCCACAAGACCTCCTCGAACACCATGGTCAGCCCGTCAAAGTCATAAATCACCGAGTGGGTATCGGGGCATTCCTGGTCGTCGTCGAAGAAGATCTTTCCGCCGCCCGAGGTGACGAACTTCGGGTAGTCCTTGTCGATGAGCCAGCGCGCGATGTCCATCTGATGGACGCCGTCGTTGATGATGTCGCCGCCGGAAAAGTCCCAGAACCAGTGCCAGTTGTAGTGGAACCGGTTGGGATTGAAGGGGCGGTTCGGGGCCGGCCCGAGCCACATGTCGTAGTCCACGCCCGCCGGGGGTTCACCATCGGGTTTCTTGCCGATGGCGCCGCGCTCCTTGCTGTTGATGACTCGGGCGAAGTGCACGGAGCCGAATGCTTCGGAGCGGATGTAGTCGAAGGCCTTGTGGCAGTACGGGGCGCTGCGGTTTTGCGCGCCGACCTGGACGATGCGCCCGTATTTCCGCGCGGCCTCGACCATTTTGCGGCTTTCCCAGATGTTGTGCGAGGTGGGTTTTTCGACATAGACGTCCTTGCCGGCCTGGCAGGCCCAGATGGTGCCGAGCGCGTGCCAGTGATCCGGCGTGGCATTGATGATCACGTCGACGTCTTTGTCGTCGAGGACTTCCTTGATGTTCTGGACGCATTTGGGGGCTTTGCCCTGGGTGTCCTCGATCAGTTTGGACCGGTCCTTGAAAATGCGGCTGTCGACGTCGCAGATGTAGGCGAGTTCGACGTCGTCGCGCTGGGCAAACCATTCTCCGAGGTAGCGGCCGCGCCCGAGCATGCCCATGCTGGCCGCAATGATTTTTTCGTTGGCGCCCAGGGCGTTGATTGAAAAGACGCCTGCACTGGCGGCGGCGGCGACCTTTCCGGTGCGGCTGAAGAACTCACGGCGGTTCATCGGTTTCATGAACGATCTCCTCGTACCCCGGCACGCGGGTGCGTGCGAATCTTCGGGTTCACGGCAGAGCTTCCCCGAGAGATTGACCCATATCGAACACGCATCCAGCATAGCAGACGGGGAGGCCCCATGCGAATCGGACGACAAGGGCCATAAGAGGGCAGGGCGGGGAGCGGGGGCCACGAAAAACCACTGTTCTCGGGTGGGCTCTCCGGCGGTTATTTGGCCGGAATTTCGCCCAGGGGCGCGGGTGACGGCCGCGTTTTCGGCCGGATCAGGCGGCGCTGTCGTGGATCGCCTTAAACATGGCGATGATGCCATTGACGGGGGAATTGGCCTGCAGGTTGTGAATGGCGTTGAACACGAAGCCGCCGCCCTCGTTGAAAATCGCGATACGTTCGCGGACCTGTCTGTAGACCTCGTCCGGGGCGCCGAAGGGGAGGGTGTGTTGCGTATCGACGCCGCCGCCCCAGAATACGAGGTCTTTGCCGAACTCGCGTTTCAGGGTCTGCGCCTCCATGCCCGCGGCAGAACACTGGACGGGGTTGAGGATGTCGAAGCCGGCGTCGATGAAGTCCGGGATCAGTTCGATCACGCTGCCGCAGGAATGGATGAACGTTTTCCAATGGGTATGCTTGTGAATGAAGCCGTTAATCTCCCTGTGGAAAGGCTGGTAAAGGTCGCGGTAGGCGGCGGGAGCGATAAAGGCGCCGTACTGCTGGCCGAAATCGGTGCCGGTCACAAACGCCACCTGCACGGCGTCGCCGAGAGCCCGGGCCAGGCGGTCGAGATTATCCAGCGCAATCGCGCATTGTTTTTCGAAGACAGCATAGACGTAATCGCGGCGTGCGATGGTGGACATGTACCATTCCTGGACGTCGCGAATGCCCTTTGTGCGTTTGAGCCACATGGCGGGGACGAGGGCGATGTCGCCGAAGCCGGCGCCGGGAACGCTCAACACGGCGCCCATGCCCCTGGCTCGGGCGACTTCGGCCTGGCGCACGTAATGGCGCAGGTCGTCCTCGCCGAGGGGGCCGAATTCCTGGAGATTGTCTTCGGGGTCCAGGGCGGTCTCGTCGATGGGGTTCTGACGGCAGATTGCGTCGAAATAGAACCCGTTCCGGGGCATGTAGCCGCTGGGAGGCACGGAGGTGTCCCCCTCGGGGTAGATGAACCATCCGCCGTTGCCGGATTCGGTCACGTTAAACCTGGCGGGCACCAGGACCTCGGTGCCGTCGAACAGAGTGAAGGGTTTCCAGGCCGTATTTTCGAAGCCGAAGAGGGTTCTGGGCCCCATAACGGGTACAACATCGATCCCGAGGGCTTCCTGCAGGGCCTCGTCGATCTCCCCGAGCATCTGGTAGGGATCAATCACTTTCACCCGGTAATCGTCAGCGCCCAGCAAGGCCTTGCGCAATTCAGTGACGGCCACGACGGACATGCCGGTTACGAGGGTACTCCCGAAATCCACGCAGACGCGGTCGGGCTGTTTGTGGGCCAGGGTGGCCTTCAGACGCTCGATTGACTTCATATGGGGCCTTCCTGTTGTTTCCGCAACGGCTCTTGCGAGGTCCTCTGCGCGGCGGCGCTCAGGCGTCCCAGGTCTCTTCAATTTCCTCCAGGGACTTGCCCTTGGTTTCGGGCACGTAACGCCACACAAACACGACGCTGACAATGCAAAGCAGGCCGTACACCCAGAACGGGAAGCCGTGGTTGAAGCGCTCGACCAGCCAGCGGTTTTCGTCCATCATGGGGAAGGTCTGCGAGACGACGAAATTGGCGGTCCACAGGCAGAAGGTCGCGATGGCCATGGCGCGCCCGCGGATTTTCGTCGGGAAAATCTCGGAGAGGATTACCCAGGTGACCGGACCGACCGAGAGCGCAAAGCACGCGATATAGCCCAGCACGAAGGCCAGCGCCCACGCCTCGATGTGATGCAAGGACGCCGCCAGGCCGAGGGCGAAAAGGCATATCGCCATGCCGGTCGAGCCGAATATCATGAGCGGTTTTCGGCCCAGGGTGTCGACGGTCCAGATGGCGATGAGCGTGAACGCCATGTTGACGCCGCCGACCACTACGGTCTGGAGCAAGGCGGAACTGGCCGCGGAACCCAGTTTCTTGAAGATCTCGGGCGCGTAATACAGAAAGACGTTGATGCCCGTAACCTGCTGAAGAATGGCCAGAGCCACGCCGATCACCAGAGCGATCCGCATGCCGGGACGAAAAAGCTGCGCCATCGATTCGCTTTTGTGCGAGATCGTCCGGGCAATCTCGTCTAATTCGCGTTCGGCATGTTGGGGACCGCCGATGCGTTGGAGGATACGTCGGGCCTCGCTCGTGCGCCCCTGTTTCACCAGCCAGCGGGGCGTGGGGGGGACGAAAAACAGAAGGACCATCAGGGCGAATGCGGGAAGCGCTTCCGACCCGAACATCCATCGCCACCCGCGCGCCACGTTCCAGGCCTCGTCGCCCTGGAGGGAGATGTAGTAGTTGACGAAATAGACCACGAGCATGCCGAAGACGATGGCGAACTGGTTGAGCGAGACCATGCGCCCGCGGATCTGCCGGGGCGAGACCTCGGCGATGTACATGGGGGACGTCATTGAGGCAATGCCGACGCCAATGCCTCCCACGATGCGGAAGATGACGAATTCGGCCAAGGTGCGTGGAAACGCCGTGCCGAGCGCGGAAACGAGAAACAGCACGGCGGCGAGGATAAGGGCGCGGCGCCGGCCCAGCCTGTCGCTGACCGGGCCCGCGAGCACCACGCCCAGGATGCAGCCCAGCAGGGCCGATGAGGCCGCCCAGCCTTTGAGCGTGGGACCCAGGTCAAAACGGCTTTGAAGGGCCCCGATGGCCCCTGAGATAACGGCGGTGTCGTATCCAAACAGGAAACCGCCCAACGTGGCCACCAGGCAAATGCCCAGTAAATAGGCGACACTGCCCTGTCGGACCAGCGAGCCTTCGCTCATGCGTTTTCTCCGTGGACGTCGTTTGGGGTGTGTTCGTCCGCATGGGCCGCTGGCGCGGACGGCGCCGGTTCCGGTTTGCCCCAGGTTCGCCAGCACCAGTGGAGGATAACCAGGCTTGCAAGCGCGGCGGGAACGATGGCCAGTTCTATCCACCACAAGGAGAACTTGCCGATGTTCCCCGAGATGTGGGCCGCCCCCGCGACGGAATCGATGTAGGTGAACAGAACGAAGCCCCCCACTACCATCCCGATCCGGCGCTTGGTCACGCCGAGGAGGACGAGCGTGCGCGACGACATATGGCACAGGATGGCGAGCACCCGTTCGGCCGTGCCGATGAGCCACGCCAGTTGCGTCGTGTCCTGGATTTTCCCGGCGGCTTCCGCCGCCTTGGCCACCTCGGGATGGTCAACGAAACCGAACACGAGGCCGGCGGCCACGGCGCTCACGCCGAGCAGCATGGCCTCGAACGCCCCCGCGCCGGCGCCCACGGCCGTGGCGGTGCCCGCATCACGGCCCGGCGCCCGCCACAGGAGCACCAGCAGCAGCGTCAGGCCAATTTCACAGAGGCTGGATTCGAGGCCTACGTATAAGCCTCCCAGGGTGACGTAGAGCCCATGTGGAAGGTGTGTTTCGAGGAACTTGACCACGGGGGCGTTGGTCAGGAGGGCAATCACCACCTTGATGGCGACCGCCACCACCCACAATCCAACGCCGACGGCAAACCAGCGGAACTCCGCCCTGGAGATCCACCACCACAACAGGGCGGCGGCTGCCCCCACCACGACCATCCCCATACCCGAGACCAGGTAGGTGACAACAAACGGATCCATGTTTTTCCCCTCTCCCCGGGTTCGCGGGACAACGGTCCCGCGGTGAACCGGACCCGGCCCTCGTAGCGTGGAAGACCGTGGAAGGCCCCCCTGGCTCCCATGGCGCCATTCAACGCCCGCGCGGGGTTCCGTGTCAACCGTGCATGGAGGCGGCACGGCTTGGCCATCCCTGCCGGGGCACGGGGCCTCACGGCTCGTGGCGGAGTCTGGGGCGCGGGGGGCCGGCATAGGGTATTGCGCCGAGCTGGAGTCCGCGAGCCGGGACAGCGACCAGAGCGGGGTCATCAGTCTGGGGCGGGGTGATCATGCCGTAATAGCGGCCCATCCAGTAGGCGTCGAGCCAGCCGCCGGGATCGGCGACCACCGCGCCCCCGAGCGTGCCGTCCAATCGCATGAAATCGCCGTCCCACCGGTTGGGTTCGGCCTCGCGCGGGGTGAGGGGTTTGCGTCTCTCCGCATACACGCGGCAGCCCTTCGGCGGGAAAAGATCGTCACGATGCGAATTGGTATAGGAGTGGCGGCGCAGGTCAAGGGGCCAGGCGCGGAGGTGGTCGACGGCGCGCCGGGTTTCGCAGTCGTTGCCGGTGAGGGCGCCGTAGATGAAGTTGAACCACGGCACGGCTTCGATGCGCTTCACTTCCCAGCTTCGTTCGAGGCTCCGCAGCCAGAGCGTCTTGAGCTCGGCGTCGGTTTCATGCTGGATCAGCGGAAAATAGGCGTAGAACGCGAGACGGTCGTCGAAATGCGTGAAGTAGCCGGGGTGAAACGTCAGTTTCTGGCGCAGGATGTCGTCGAAGTAGTTCCATCCAATGAGCCGGTTCCGGGCCTCCTGGAATTTCGGGTCGCGGGTGAAGTGCCAGGCCGTGGTCATGTAGTTGAAGGCTTCCATGCCGTTGAGCCCGCGCGCGTAGTAGCCGAGCGGGGTCTGCAGGTATTCAGGGTCCCAGCGCGCCCATCGTGTCGGCTGGCCGTCCACGTCGCGGAGGCAGAAGCCGTTGTCGGCGATGTGTCCGATGACGCGGTGCAGGTGCTCGGTGGCCCAGGGCCGTTCCTCGTCATTGGCGACGAGTTGCAGGAAGATGGTGGTGGCGTAGACGTGCGCGTCGATCTCGTCGCTGGAGGTGTCGCCCTTCCATTCCCAGACGCCGTCGGATGTGGGGTGCCATTCGGCGGGGAGGCCGCCGGAGCCGTGCTGCGCCTTGAGGCAGGGTTCGTTGACCGCGTAGATGGAGCGTGCCGGGAATCCGTCGATGGGGGTGATTTCCTCGCTCCATACCATGGATTTCATCATGTTGACGGCCTCGGCCCGGGCTTCGGGTTTGCCCGTGACGGCGTATTCGAAGCATTTGGCGCTGAGATAGTGGCTGCTGTAGCCGACGTCATTGTCGCTGACCTCGCGCTGCCACTCGCCGTCGATGAGAAAGAGGCTGTGAATGAATCCGAGGCGTTTCTGGCCCCATTCCTCGAGCCAGCGCTCGTAATAGGCGGCTTTTCTGGCGAGGGTGAAGGGCTCGTAGGTGATGATGCCCAGGCCGCCGTCGGTGGCCAGATAGACCACGTTGTGTCCGCAGGCGATGGCATTGATCTTGTCGTGAGGAATCCAGCGGGGGTATCCGAGGAACTGATATTCGCCGCCGGTATTGCGAATGGCCCCGCGCATCGTGCCGATCCACAGGTCGCGGTTGAATCCGCGTGCCAGGCAGGTTGTGTCTTCATAGCAGAGGCCGTCTTCGCCCTGGATGGCGTGCCAGGTCATGCCGCGCAACAGGCCGAGGCCTTCGTCGGTGGCCAGGTATAGACGGCTGCCGACGGCCAGCATGTCGCGGATCGTGCAGCCGCGTTCGAGGGCGCCCCAGTCGGTGATGTTCTCGTACACGAGCCGCCCGCGCTCGAGGAGGCCGACCCGCCGGCCGTCGTGGACGTAGACCGTGCCGCTGTAGGGGGCGAGCCCGAGCAGGGGAGTGGGGCTGTTTTCCGCCAGCGGGACCGCCGTGTCGCCGTCCATCGCGTACAAGGCCTTGCCCGACGTAAACACAACCCGGCCGTTGTACACGCACATGCCGGTCACCGGCATGGCGGTCACGCGGGACCACGAGACCCCGTCAAAGCGCGCGAGGCCGTCGGGAGACGCGGCCCAGAGGGCCTCGTTGAAACACTCCAGGTGCGTGATGTTGCGGAGCGGGGTCTCGAGCCGCTTCAAGGCGTCTTCTTCAACCACGGCGACGCCCTGTGCGTCGGCGGCATAGGCTTTTGCGTTGAACACCGCGACGGCGTTCACGGGGGCTTTCGTGTCGATCAGGCTGCCCACTTCCTGCAAGTAGACGTCGTCCACCATGGGTTCCCACAACGGATTGGCGGGAATGGCCAGTTGCCCGGCGGCCGAAACGCCGGCCCAGGTGAATGTGATGGCGGCAACAAGAGAGACGGGCTTGATCATGGCGAGAGCCTCCTCCAGATTTCGCCAGGTCCGACGGGCGCGAATGCAGGCGTCTGTGAACCGCATCATACCCGAAGCCGGGCCGGAAGCGACAGGGGCCGCTCGGGCCGGCAGCGGAGCGGTTGCGTTGTGGGGAGGCCCAATGGCGAAGGGGGCGGAGCAAATGCGCCTGCTGCCCGTTGCGCATTCGGCGAAGGCCATGTGATAAGGTAGCGCGGAGGTTGGGGGTGTCCGCGCCGCCGGCGCGGCGCCCGGGTGATTGGCACCGAATGCAGGAGGCCGTATGAATACGCAGAGAATCGTCACGTCCGATGCCTCGGCGGCGAATGCGCTGTGGGCGTCAGTTGCGCGCGTCCTGGTGTGGGGGGAAACCTTCATCCTGATTCCGATGCACGCCTACTGGATGCTGACTCGAAGCACGCCGTTCGTCGCGGAGAACACGTCCAGTGCGCTGATTACGGCGCTGCCGCTGGCGATGCTGGCGCTGGCGGGGCTGGCCATGCTGGTTCCGCGCGTGCGGCCGGCGATCCTGCGCGCGGAATGGCTGTTTCATCTGACGGCCTCGGCGGGGCTTCTGGTCTTGCTGGGGTATGTGGTGGTTCGCGATCCTTTCCACCCGGCCTTGCCCATTACGTGGCCGCTGGTTTTCTGGAGCGTGTGCCTGGGATTCGCGCTGCTTGCGGACCTGGTGTCGCACGAACGCTTGCGGGACCGCGCGCGGGCGGAGGCGCGCCCGCGGTGGTTTCAGGCTGTCGCAGTGGCGGCGGGCGCGTGGGCGGCGCTGGCCTGGCTGGCCTCGGGCATGCCGTGGGCGCCGTATTTCTGGACCGCGTCGCTGGTGTTTCATGCGGTGATGGCCGTGCAGGGCCGCCGTGCCGCGGATGCGCCGCACGGGTGTGCCCGCCATCTGGAAAGCGCGGTTGCGCTGGCGGAGACCCTGTTTCTGGCGGCTCTCATGCTGGCGGCTTTCTTCCGCCACCTGTTCTTGTGCGAGATGGTCGGGCGGTCCGAGCTGAAATACGCCGCCTTCGTGAACATCGCCGCGCATCCGTTGTTTGTTCTGGGCATTGCGGCGGCGTTCCTGGCCGCACGGTTCCGGTTTGCGTTCGTTGCGCACGCGGCGGTCGCGGCGGTCTTCCTGCTCACGGCGCAGGGGACCGGCTGGCCGGTGGCGCTGGTGCTTGGCTACGGTTTTGCCGCGTTGTACTGCGCCTCGCGGCGCCAGGGGGCGCTTTCGTGGGCCCTGGGTTTGCCGGCCGTGCTGACCATGTGGGGTTTCGGCCTGTTCGGCTTCATGGTGGCGGGGCTGGTGGTCGAATACGGCCTGGGACTGGGGCTGACGCAGTGGTTTACGAAGACGCTGCGCATGGTGACGCCAGCGCTGTATGGCGTCTGGTTGCTGCTGGCGGGAGCGGGCCTGTGGAAGGCCCGGCGGGATGCGGGTTCCGCGCACGCCCCGGTCGCGGCGCCGCCGGCGGGCCCGATGGGGGGGCTTTGGGCGTATGCCGCGGCATGGGCCGTTGTAATTGCGGGGACGGCCGCGCTGGTGGCCGCGGCCATGTGGCCGCCGGTGTTCTTTGAACGCCGCGAACGCATCGCGGTCGGCGAACCCACGGGCGTGTGCCATGCGGGATACAGCCGGTCCGACGAAGAGTACGAACGGTTACACGCGCTGGGCGTGCGGATGATGCGGGTCGACTTCCACTGGAGCACGGTGCAGAAAGGGCCCGATACCTGGGACTTCAGCGAGTTCGACAGCTATCTCGACGCCGCGGAGAAGCACGGCATCAACGTGGTCGCCCTGCTCGTGTTTGACAACAACGCCGTGGAGACCGATCAGACCGGGTCCAATCGGAGGAACTATATTGCCCCGCAGGACCTGCCGCTCTTTCTCGAGTATATCCGCCGGACCGTTACACGCTATCAGGATCGCGTCTATGCGTGGGAGCTCTGGAACGAACCGGATCTGAGCCGGTTCTGGGAGGGGTCGCGCGAGGAACTGTATGAGCTGATCCGCAGATCGGCGCAGACCGTGCGAGAAACCGATCCCGAGGCGCTCCTGCTGGGCCCGGCCGTGTCGGGGGCGATGGGGGTTCATAGCGCGCCGCACATCGAAGGCCTGCACGCAATGGGTGCGCTCGAACCGGTGGGGCATCCCACGATGCATGCCTACGTTTCCGAGCCGCGGAGCTACTACAACGAGTTCTACCGGGTACGGAATGCGGCTTCGAAATACGGTCATCCGGGCGCGGTATGGATTACGGAACTGGGCGATCCGGACGGCGGCATCTATCCGTGGCGCGGGTCCCGCGAGCATCTGGCGGTACACGCGATCAAAGCCTATACCATTGCCACGAGGGTGGGGATTGAGAACCTGCTGTGGTACTGCTATCGCGATTCGGATCCCGAATCGCTGCGGAAAGAACCCAACAATTCCGAGGGCTTTTTCGGGCTCACGAACCGTGACGGGTCGTGGAAGCCCGCGGCCTATGCGTACAACCTCTTTTCCCGGCATTGCAGCCAGAGCGAAATTCGCGCGGACCTGGTCGACGTCAGCGGCGGGCTTGCGGCGCGTCAGTTGCGCACGGCGCTGTACCGCCGGGAAAACGGCGATTCGGCCCTGGTCCTGTGGTTCGAGCCGGGGCTGCGTCCGGGCGCCCATGCGCGGGTCTCCATCGATCTGGGCGGTCTCGAGCAGCCCGCTGTTTCGCACAGTATCACCAGCGGCGATACCCAGCCGCTGCTGGACGGTCTGATCGATGTTACGGAGACGCCCACGTTTTTGACGTTCAGGGCGCCGGATCCCAAGGCGCGGGTGGTGCTGCGCGCGGCGACCTCGCCCGCCGATACGGCGTGGCTGTTGCTCGCGCTGGGGATGGTCGCGGCCGGGATGTGTGCGGCCGTTCGGACCAGACCGGTGGAGACGGACTCGCGCGGATAGCGCCACCAGCGTGTGGAGGGCGTCAGAAAACGGAGGCGGGCGGCCCGGGGGCCGCCCGCCTTCCGGTTGGAAACGGCGTCTGTGCGCTCACTTCTTGTTGTGAGGGCATTTCTTCAGGTTGAGAAACCAGTCGAGGCATTCGTAGTCCTTGCCGGCCTTCTTCACGCGCTCGTTGGCTTCGTCGCTGGACTTCGGCGGCGGGATGATCACGTCGTCGCCGGGCTGCCAATTGGCCGGGGTCGCAATGCCGTGAGCATCGGAATGCTGGACGGCGATGAGCAGGCGCTTGAGCTCGTCCATGTTGCGGCCGTTGGACATCGGGTAATACAGGATTGCCCGCACGGTGGCCTTCGGGTCGATGAGAAAGACCGCCCGGACCGCCTGGGTGTTGCTGGCGGCGGGTTGAAGCATGCCGTACTTTTTCGACACCTCCATGGTGAGGTCGCTGATCACGGGGAACGCGATCTCGATGTTCTTCATGTCCTTGAACGCGATCTTTTCCTTGATCGTGCGAAGCCACGCGATGTGGCTGAAGGTGCTGTCGATCGAGAGTCCGATCAGCTCGCAATTGAGCTTCTGGAACTCCTTGGCCATGCTGGCGAAGGTCATGAACTCCGTCGTGCAGACCGGGGTGAAGTCCGCCGGGTGTGAAAACAGGATCACCCATTTCCCCTTGTAATCGTCGGGAAAGTTGATCATTCCCCGGGTCGTTTCCGCTTTGAACGCCGGCGCTTTTTCACCGATCAGCGGCAGTTTGCAGGTTTGTTCTTCCATGGTCTCTCCTCCTTGTTCAGGTCTGTATGGGCTGTTGGCGAGCAACTCCGGTCACTTGCTGCTCTTCTTTTTGCCCTTCTCCGTCACCTCGCTGAGAGGGATGTTCAACGCCGCGGCGACGCCTTTGCCATAGGCCTTGTCGGCCTTGAGGCAGTTGCCGATGTGGCGGATCTTGATTTCGCGGGGACAATCGCCCATGGCGCGCGCGGTGTTCTCGAACAGGCGCTGCTGTTCATCCGGGCCCATGAGGCGGAACAGCGCCCCCGGCTGCGCGTAGTAGTCATCATCGTCTTCCCGGAAATCGTAGTGGTCGGCCGCGCCTTCGAGGGCGAGGGGCGGTTCGGCGAACTCGGGCTGTTCCTGCCACTCGCCGTAGCTGTTCGGCTCATACCCCAGCGTGCTGCCGTGGTTGCCGTCGACCCGCATGGCGCCGTCCCGGTGGTAGCTGTGGAACGGACAACGCGGACGGTTGACTGGGATGAGGTGGTGATTGACGCCCAGGCGGTAGCGCTGCGCATCCCCGTACGAAAACAGCCGGCCCTGGAGCATCTTGTCGGGGGAGAACCCGATGCCCGGCACGATGTTGGCCGGATTGAACGCCGCCTGCTCGACCTCCGCAAAATAGTTTTCCGGATTCCGGTTGAGCTCCATCACGCCGACCTCGACCAGCGGATAGTCCTTGTGCGGCCAGACTTTGGTCAGGTCGAACGGATTGAACGGGAATTTCGCCGCGTCTTTTTCGGGAACGACCTGGATGAACATGGTCCAGCGGGGGAAATCGCCTTTCTCGATGCTGTAGTACAGATCGCGCTGGTTGCTTTCGCGGCACTTTCCGATGACGGCTTCCGCTTCGGCGTCGGTGAGGTTCTTGATCCCCTGCTGGGTTTTGAGGTGGAACTTAACCCAGAACCGCTGGTTTTTGGCATTGATCATGCTGTAGGTGTGGCTGCCAAATCCGTGCATGTGGCGGTACGAATACGGGATGCCGCGGTCGCCCATGGTGATGGTCACCTGGTGCAACGCCTCCGGCAGCGAGGTCCAGAAATCCCAGTTGTTGAGGGCGCTGCGCAGGTTGGTGCGCGGGTCGCGCTTGACCACGTGGTTCAGATCGGGGAATTTGAGGGGGTCGCGCAGGAAGAAGACCGGCGTGTTGTTCCCCACGAGATCCCAGTTGCCCTCGTCGGTGTAGAACTTCATGGCAAACCCGCGGATATCGCGTTCTGCGTCGGCCGCGCCGCGTTCGCCGGCGACGGTCGAGAAGCGGGCGAACATCTCGGTCTTTTTACCGACCTTCGAGAAGATGTCGGCCTTGGTGTAGCGGGTGATGTCGTGGGTCACCGTAAACGTGCCGTAGGCGCCGGAACCCTTGGCATGCATGCGCCGCTCGGGGATGACCTCGCGGTCGAACTGCGCGAGCTTCTCGAGGTACCACACGTCCTGCAACAGCATGGGCCCCCGTTTTCCGGCGGTCATCACGTTGTTGTTGTGGGCGACCGGGGCGCCGGCGTTGTTGGTGAGTTTCTTCTTCTTGTTCATGTCGCGTCTCCTTTTCCCTTCCCGTTGCCTGAAGTTCTGACTCCAGCGTCCTTCCCGAACCGTTCAAAAACCTCCTGACTCTCGCGGCGCCATGTGCCGGGAAACAGGGTTGCTCACACTATGTTTTGCGGCCTTTCTGGCACGCGGAACAGAAACCCTTCACCTCCAGATGCATGGAAACGGGGGCGCCGAACGCCCGGGCTTCCGCGGGAAACGCGACGTGCTGCAGCTCCCTCGACGTGAAATCGCGAATCCGGCCGCATTTCACGCACACGAAATGGTGATGCGGGCCCATGTTGGCATCAAAACGGAGCCGTTCATGGCTCATTCCGGCCACCGACACGAGCCCGTGCTCCGCCAGCAGTTTCAGGTTGCGGTAGATCGTGTCGGGGGAGATGGTCGGAATGCGTTTGCGCACGACGCGGTGGATGCTCTCGACATCGGGATGCTCCTCGCTTGAAGCGAGCGCCCGGAACACTTCGATGCGCTGATGGGTGAGCCGAAGGCGTTTCAGAAGGCACGCCTCGCGGAACGCCGCCATGCGGGCTTCGACAGTCTCACGTGGAAGGGTCATGCACCGGTCCTTGTCCCCAAAGAATTCGTAAATAGGATTCTATCTTATTTGGGACGGCCTGTCAATGCCCTATTTTCCAGGCCAGGCTGCGTGTCAGGAACCGGCGGTCTCGCACACCACGCGGAAGCCCACGTCGTGCACGCTCTGGGAGGGTTCGTAATGCAGCCGGAAGGCCGAGCGGGCCCGTCGCGGGCGGTCCATCCACGAGCCGCCTCGGACCACTTTCCGGGCGGAGGGTTGGCCGGGGGCGCCGGGGCAGGGCAGGTAGTCCGACAGGGTCCATTCCGCGACGTTGCCATGCATGTCATGCAGTCCCCAGGGGTTAGGGTCAAAGGTGCCGACGGGCGCAGAGACGCGCCACCCGTCATCAAACCGGGTATCGGCGGGCCGCCAGGGGGGCAGGGCGCGGGGGGAGTGGGGATAGTACACGGTGTAATGGGTCGCGTCGGAGAGGTTGGCGGCGCGGCTGAAATCGCCGTCGAGGCCGCCATACCACAGGGGGGACGTGGAGCCGGCCCGGCAGGCGTATTCCCATTGGGCCTCGGTGGGCAACGAGAACCGGCGGCCCGTGGCGGCCGACAGCCACGCGCAGAACGCGAGGGCGCGGTCCCACGAGACGCGGACGACGGGCTGCTCCGCGCGGTTGAGGGGGAATCCGCGTTCGTCGTCGCCGAACTGGTAGGCCTCGCCCGTTTCGAGGCCGCTGTCGTGGGCGGGATCAAAACAGGCGTATTGCCGGTTGGTGATTTCGAAGCGGCCCATGAGAAACGGATGGTCAATCGTGTGGGGATGCGCGGGGCGCTCGTTGGGATAGCCGTCGTCGGAGCCCAGGGTGAACGGGCCCGGCTCGATGCGGACGAGTTCGAGGGTGACGCCGCCGCTAATTTCGAGCGACTCGACGGGGGATGCGACTGGGCTCGGGGCCGCCCCCGTTGCCGGCGGAACGGCCGCCTGCGAAAACAGCGGAGGGTTGGGGAATGCCGGGGGCGTCTCCGGCCCCTGCAGCACCGCGGGAGGGTGAATGGCTTCGGGGTCTTCGTCGATGCCCGCGTAGCGGCGGTGCAACTCGCGCCGGCGCTCCGCACCATGAACGGCGGCGGCCTGTTTGCCGGGGTTGTACGCGACGGTCTCCTTCCACGAGCCGTGGAACGGGGCATTCAAATCGATCCAGGTGATGAGGCGGTCCCAGGCTTCGGGCGTCAGGCGCACGCCGTAATGATCGTCGCGGAGGATCTGGACCAGCTTGCTCGTGTCGGCATGGAACGCACGGGGCGGGAGCATGTGGGCGTCGCTTTCGAGGGTGGGCGTGTGCACCCATCGGCGAAGCTGCATGTACGAAGGGGAAAAGTGCATCTCGAAGTCCGAAGGCACGCGCTCGACGGGCCGGGCCGTGAGGTCGAAGGCGGCTCCCGGGCTGTCGTTGTGGCATCCCACGCAAAACGCGTCGAGTACGGGCTGGACCTCGCGCTCGAAGGAGAAATTCCGCGCGGGACCATACCACGGTGTGATGGCCGACGGTGCGCGGCGCGCGGCCAGCGGACGGGAGTCTGCGGGCACGGTCATGTTCTGTTTCTCGTGGCAGCCGACGCACGCCAGGGCCTCGCCGGGGGCCGCCGTGAACCAGCTTCGCATGAGCGCGAGGGCCTTGCCTTCGGCGTCGAGGGGTTGCACGCAGATGGGCGTGCTGGCGGGCACCTCGAAATGGGCCGAACCGTCGGCTTCGACCGGCACGGTGCCGAGGATGCGGCGTACGTCCCACGGCCCGTCGAGACCCACGCGGTCCGGTTCGCCGCCGAATCCGTGAAACGTAAACTCGTAGCCAGCCACACGGAGGGCCCGGACGGCGCCGCGGGGGACCCCTTCGAGCCCGGGACCCCGGTAGACGTCGGCCAGCACGACCGTGGCGGTGGTCTTGCCGGGCTCGGTCAGATCGGGGACAGCGGGCGGGCGGGCGGTTTTGCGCCAGGGCGTGGGTTCGAGCATGGCCCAGCCGGGCTCTTCGTGAAGCAGCACAAAGTTGTCAAAGACGTCCACCAGATAGACGCCCCACAAAGCGGTTTTCGACGGTTTGCAGGAGACAATGACGTAATGTTCGCTGAGTGGGCAGGGGTGGAGGAAGCGCGGCCAGCTCGAGCCGATGAGGCCGTCGAGGATGACCGGGTCGACGGGTTTGCCGTAACCGGGAATCCGCTGGACGGCGCCGTCGGCCTCGTGGCGCCCCCGTGCGGGATCGAGGATGACGAGTTCACCCTGGCGGGGGGCGTCGTGATGGCCGCCGACGACGGTGACGATCTTGGTCGGGTGGCCGGGGATAGGCCGCGCGTAGAACATGGCCGTAGGCCAGAACGAATTGCTGCCGTAATACTCCATCTGCTGGCTGCCGTCGGGATTGGCGTGAAAGAGAATCCGCATGAACGTGTGGGCGATGTCGGCGTACTCCCATCGCTGATACAGGATGCGGCCGTTGTTCAGAACCGCCGGGCACCAGTTGTGATCCTGGTCGTGGGTGAGCCGGCGGATACGCCCGTCCTGGTCGCGCAGATACAGGTTGGTCACCTTGGAGTGGCCGCCGATGCAGGGTACGCCGATAAAGGGCGCAGTCGAACAGAAGACGATGCGCTCGTCAGGCAGGTAGCATGCGTCATAGTTGTGAACGTCGGGTTCGTCGATGAGCGGGAGGCGGGTGAGGGTCCGGGTGGTCAGGTCGAGTTCCGCAATGCCCCAGCGTCCTTCGGCGTTGGGGGTGGACAGCAGCAGGCGTTCGGCGTCGTAGTGCAGGTCGAGGTCGCCGATGAACGCGTTCCCTTCGGGCGTGAATACGGTTTCGATGGCGCTCTCCCGGCCGGGGAGGCCCAGGCTGAGCAGGGTGTTCTCGTAACCCGTGGGCGGCAGGTCGGAGTTGCTGTTGTAGTTGGTTGGCAGTCCCAGGCGGTCGTCGCGGCGGCGAATCACGAGGAGCCGGTCGAAATCGAGCAGGGGATTGGCCAGCAGGGCCTCCCGCTGGATCGCTTCAAAACGGTGCACGAGGGGGGCGAATGTCTCGGGCCCGGATCCCGCGGGGATCCCGGCGTGTTCGGCTTTCAACGCTTGGAGTTGTTCGAGGAACTCGCCGCCGCGGGGATACTGTTCCGGGAAAGTGTGCGCAAGATCCTCGATGGCCAGTTGGAGGGCGCGCCAGCGCGGCTCAGCAATACCGGGCTGTTCCGGAGCGGCCAGCGCCGGGAAATCCGAGCGGAGCACCACCGGCCGCCAGGCGGCCTTGTCGGCCAGGTAGGCCAGCAGATTGCCGGTGAGTTTCAGGAGGTTGGCGCGGTGGGGGTTTTCGGCGTCGGCGTAATCGGGCCAATGCCAGCCGAACACGATGACGCGGCCCGCGCCCAGCGTGTATTCGACCAGGGGCCGATGAACGCCTCTCGGGCTGTTGGCCAGGAGCATTCCCTCGGCGGGGCTGCCCCAGTAGAAGTCCGCGACCGCGGGGCATCCTCCGCGGCTCAGCCAGATCAGGCCGTCATCGTCCTGAAGGCCGGCGAAGGCGGGATGGCCGGATTCGACCGGCACCATCGCGGCAGGGTCGCGCCAGTGTTCCAACTGGTGGCGTTGCGGGCGGGTCTGGCGCTCCAGACCAAGCGGAGCCACCATCGCCAATGCCCCGCCTGAGAGCAGCACCGAGCCGCCGTTTTCGGCATACGCGTGCAGGGCGGCCAGTGCGGTGCCGCTGTACAGCGCCGTGCGTGCGATGTCGTCGCCCTGGTGGTACCAGACCACGTCGAACGCGGCGAGGTCGCGGGCTTGTCCCGCTGCATCCACGAATCCGGTTTCGCCCCCGGCATGTAATATCGCGGCGTCGCCCAGCGCTTGCGCGGCCTCCCACCCGGCCCGGTTGTGCGGACCCATCGCGTCCACCGTTCTTTCGGCGGTTGCGAACCCGATCCTGACGGGCGCGGCGGACGTGCTTCCGAGGCACAACACCGCGCTGCTGAACATGAGAACCCCGCCGAGAAAACGCATGCACCATCCTTCTAATCAACAGTGGCCCATTTCAGGACGCAACGGCCAGCGACTTGCCCAGACGCAGTATACCGGGAATCGAAACCATATGCAGCTTGCGGCACGTGCGGAGGGGTGCGTCAGGCGCGCAGCGCGAGCCAGGCGGCCGCGAGCACCAGGCTGAGCAGCGTGACGGGCACGCCGGCCCGAGCGTGTTCGGCCCAGGAGATGCGGATGCCCAGGCTGCGGGCCTGTTCTACGACAATGATGTTGGCGATGCTCCCGACGATGATGAGGTTGCCCGCGAAGGTGCTGGACAGGGCGAGGATGGGGCCGGCGAGCGGATGTGTTGCGGTAGGCAGAAGCAACATCGTGGCGGGCACGTTGGAGACCAGGTTGGACAGGACGGCCGTAACCACGAAGAGCCAGGCGGGCTGTTGGAGGTCGACGCCGGAGTCGTGGATCCACGCGAAGGAGTTGTCGAGTGCGCCGCAGGCGGCGAAGGCGTCGTTGACCACAAACAAGCCGATGAACAGCACGAGGAGATGCCAGTCGACGGCGCCGAGCATTTCGCGCGAGTGCATTTTCCGGCTCACGAGCAGCACGCCCGCCGCCCCCAGGGCGATGGTTTCCCGGGGGACCGGAAGAAACAGGAACGAGGCAATGACAACGGTGAGGATGCAGGCGCCCTTACTGGTCTGCCAGGCGTTGAACCGGGGCGATTCCGCGGCTATGGGGGACGAGGCCCGGTGCCAGTTGCCGCGGTAGAGGAACGCGAGCACGGCCCATGTTGCCGCGAGGCTGAGCACCACGGGCGGCAGCGCGTCAACGAGGTACGACACGAAAGAGAGGTTCAGCGTCTGTCCGATGAGGATGTTCTGCGGATTTCCGATCAGCGTCGCGGCGGAGCCGATGTTGGCGGCGCAGGCGAGACCAAGCAGTTGGGGCAGGGGGTTCAGCGCGCGGCGCGAGCATCCTTCGATGATCAGCGGGGTCATGGCCAGGCAGATGATGTCGTTGGTGAGGACGGATGACAGGCCCGCAACTACCGCAAGCAGAATCGCCAGCAGCACGGGCGGGGTAAAGGCCATGGCGGCCACGCGCCGCGCAGCAAAAGCGTAGAATCCGCCCAACCGGAACTGGGCCGACACCACCATCAGGCCAAACAAAAGTCCGATGGTCGACACATCGACGGATTGCCACGCCTGTTCCGGCGCGACGGCGCCCGTGGCCAGAAGCACCAGCGCGCCGAGCAGCGCCACGCCCGTCCGGTCGAGGGCCAGACCCGGAAACCCGCCAATCATCATGCCCAGATACGCCAGAATGAATACGCCCACCGGAACCTGCATGGCTGACCCGCCGCCTTTCACCGTTCGAAGTTAATGCGCAGGGAAAGGGCCGGCACAGTACTTCCGTACAAACCATCGGGGAAGCCACCGGACCGGCACGCGCCGATATCTTACCGCAAGACCCGGCCGGAACGGCAATCGTTCGAGTGGATGCACGAGACGCGCGCGGTGGCCTGGACGACGAATTTCATCCGGGTAATATTGACACTGCATTTTACCCGGGTATATACTGACCCAAACGGGAGAGAAAGGAATTGAGCGATGCATGACGACGATATTCGGCAGTGTACGGCGTTTGAGGGCGCCCGGCGGCTGGCCTCGGGCGCTCTGCGGGACGTGGTGAAGGCGGCCAAGCAGGCCGTTGACCGGGGCGGTGAAGAGCCAGTGTTGATCTTTGACGATCTCACCAGTGAGCCGGTCGAAGTGGATTTCCGGGGGAGCATCGAGGATGTACTGGCGAAACTGGAGCGCCCTGCGGGCGGCGCAGCGCCGGCTGAGCGCGTGGAATCGGCTCCGCGGGGACCGGGCCGTCCGAGGCTGGGCGTGGTTGCGCGCGAAGTGACGCTGCTTCCGCGCCACTGGGAGTGGCTCAACAGCCAACCGGGGGGCGCATCGGTCACGCTCCGGAAACTGGTCGAGGACGCGCGGCGCGCCAGCCGGGGGAAGGACGCGGTACGGCACGCGCAAGACGCGACGTTCCGGTTCATGTCGGCCATGGCCGGCAATCTGCCGGGTTTCGAAGAAGCGGCGCGAGCGTTGTACGCGCGCGATCCCGAACGCTTCGAGCGCCATATGGACCCATGGCCCCGCGACATCCGTGACCATGTCCGGAAGATCTCAGGGGCGGTGTGGGGGTAGCAGGCCGGGTGGCCGTCGCGATACGCGCATCAAAACCCGTCTGGGGGATGGAGAGCTTTGTATTCACAATATAATGTATTCGCTCGCCATAATTTTTCGGAAACCAGTGGTATTTTGTTCTAATATTATCGATAAAAGGTTATATTACAATATGTTATAGATTGTCTCCCGTGTTCTTTCCGGATTTGACAGGCGGCGCGGTCCGCGGTATAATGTGAATAGAGATTCACAATGGAGGGCGCTATGGCCAGAGAGAAACTCTCTACGGAAGTGCGGCAGGAGCAAATCCTGGCGGCCGCGCTGGAGATTGTGTCGGCGAAAGGGATGAAAGGGCTGAATACGGGGGCGGTGGCGCGGCGGGTGGGCATTGTGCCGTCCGCCCTGTACCGTCATTTCCGGGACAAGGAGCAGATGCTGGATGGGCTTCTGGCGCTGATTGAGGAACGGCTGCTGGCGAATGTGCAGGCCGCGCGGCGCGAGACCGCGTGCCCGCTGGCGGCGCTGGAGAGCCTGTTGAAACGGCACGTCCGGTTGATCCGGGAAAATGCGGGGATTCCCCTGGTGATTTTTTCTGAAGAGGTCTACGGGGCCGATTCGCAGCGGAAGACGCGGGTGTACCGGATCCTCCAGCGGTATCTGGAACGTGTGGAGGCGTTGTTCGCGGAGGCGCAGCGGGCGGGACTGATTCGTGAGGAACTTGTGCCAGGCGATTTGTCGGTGATGTTTCTGGGTCTGGTCCAGCCCGCGGCAATTCTGTGGCACGTCAGCGACGGCGGATTTGATGTGACGCGGCAGGCGGATCGGGCGTGGCGGGTGTTCGTTCAGGCGATACGAAGCGGCAACGGAACGGCGCCGGGCGCCGAAGGGTTGCCGTGCGGCGCGGTTCTGGAAAAGGGAGACTTGACATGAGCGTGAAAATCTCACTCGGAGGCGTGGCGTGGGGTTTGGTGATCCTGGCGGGCCTGTGGTTCGCCCCTGCTCCGGAGGCGTGGGCGCACTGTGACACGATGTCCGGCCCGGTGATCGCGGATGCACAGGAGGCCCTTGAGCGCGGCGACGTGAACACCGTTTTGAAATGGGTCTCGGCGGGCAGCGAGGAGGAGATCCGCGTTCTATTTGAAAAGACGCTGCGGGTGCGGCGGCAAGGCAAGGACGTTCAAGAACTCGTGGACATGCATTTCTTTGAGACGCTTGTCCGCGTGCATCGTGCAGGCGAGGGCGCTCCGTACACGGGGCTGAAGCCCGCCGATGCTCCGGTGGAACCGGGAATCGCGTTGGCCGAGCAGGCCCTGCAGGAGGAATCGGGCAGCGCCCTGCTCAAGGCCCTGCAGACCGAGCTTGGCTCGCATGTGCAGGAGCGTTTTGACCGGGTGCTGGAGGCCGCCAGACACAAGGATGACAGTGTGGCCGCGGGCCGGGACTATGTCGAGGCCTATGTGGCGTATATCCACTACGTTGAAGGCCTTCATCTGGCATTGACAGGCGCGTCCGGACATGGGCATGAGACTGGCGCACGCGAACCCGTGGAGCCGCCGGCATCGGAAGTCCCCCAGGCCCACGGGCATTCCCCGGTGTCTCATTAACGGTGTGGCCCCCGGCGCGGGCGACGGTAACGGGAAACGGCAGTTCGTGTTGAAGCGACGAGGCGGTGCACGATGAAATCGTCAGGAAAGAAGAAGCTTGTGGTATTGCCGCTGCTGGCGGCGGCCGTCGCGGGTTGGTATGTGTTCTCCCGGCACAGCGCGGACAACGGGGACGGCGCGATCCGTATTTCCGGGAACATCGAGGCGACCGACGTCGAGTGCAGCTTCAAGGTGGCGGGGTGGGTGGAATCCCGGCTGGTGTCCGAGGGCGAGACGGTGCAGGCGGGCCAGCCCGTAGCGCAGCTGGACAGCGAGGAGCTGGCGCAGGAAGCGGCCATGCGCCGGGCCGAGCTGGCGGGGGCGTCGGCGAAACTCGCGGAGCTCGAAGCCGGCTCGCGGACGGAAGAGGTCGAGCGTTCACGGGCGTCGGTTGAGCAGGCCCAAGCCCGGCTGGATGAGCTGCTCGCGGGGTCGCGCAGCCAGGAGATCGAAGCGGCGCGGGCGTCGGTACAGCGGGCGGGCGCGGAAATGACCCGGGCCGAAACCGACTACTCCCGGCTGAACCAGCTTTACGAACGGAATGCGGTGTCGGCGAAAGAACGGGACCATGCGTATGCGGCGTTTGCTACGTCGCGGGCGCAGCTTGCCGAAGCGCGCGAGCGGCTTGCGCTCGCCGAGGAGGGTCCGCGCCGGGAACGGATTGCCCAGGCGCGGGCGGCGGTGTCGGAAGCCCGGGCGTGGCATGACCAGGTGACGTCGGGGCCGCGGAAAGAGACCATCGAACAGGCCCGCGCCGAATGGACGCGCGCCGAAAACGCGCTTCGCCTGGCGGAGACGCGCCTGTCGTATGCAGCGATAGCCTCGCCGGTAGCCGGCATTGTGCTCTCGGATCACGTGGAAGCGGGAGAGTACGTTTCGCCCGGCGCGCCGGTGGTGACGATTGGCGAGCTGGCCAAGGTGTGGTTGCGCGGATACATCCACGAGACCGACCTGGGCCGGGTCAAACCGGGACAACGGGCGATGGTTACGACGGACACGTATCCCGGCAAGGCGTACGAGGGGGTGGTGTCGTTTATCTCCTCGGAAGCCGAGTTTACGCCGAAGAGCGTCCAGACGGACAAGGAGCGCGTCAACCTGGTGTACCGGATCAAGATTGACATTCCGAACCCGGCGCTCGAACTGAAGCCCGGCATGCCCGCCGACGCCGAGATACGCATCGCCGGGGAGGCCGGCTGATGGCGGCCATTCACACCGAGAACCTCACGCGAACCTTCGGAACGGTGACGGCGGTCGACGCGCTCAACCTGGATGTCAGGGAAGGTGAGATCTTCGGGCTGGTGGGGCCGGACGGCGCGGGAAAAACCACCACGATGCGGCTGCTGGCGGCCATCATGGCGCCCACGTCCGGGGCGGCCTGGGTGGCGGGACGCCATACCGTCGACGAGGCGGAGGCCATCAAGGAAGAGATCGGTTACATGAGCCAGCGGTTCGGATTGTACCCGGACCTGACCGTCCTGGAGAACATTCATTTCTACGCCGACATCTACAGTGTGCCGCGGCGCGGGCGCGCGGAACGGATCAGCGAACTGCTGGCATTCAGCAATCTGACGCCGTTCAAGAAACGCCTGGCGGGCAGACTTTCCGGAGGCATGAAGCAAAAGCTCGGGCTGGCGTGCGCGCTGATTCACACGCCTAACGTGCTGTTTCTGGACGAACCGACGAACGGGGTCGACCCGGTATCGCGCCGCGACTTCTGGCGGATCCTCTACAGGCTGCTTCGTCAACACGTGACGATCTTCGTGTCGACGGCGTATCTCGACGAGGCGGAGCGCTGCAACCGCATCGGGCTCATCCACCAGGGCCGGCTGATCGCCGTGGGCACCCCGGACGAAGTCAAGGGCTTGATGCGCGGGTCGGTGCTTGAGGTGCGGTGTGCGTCGCCGCGCAAGGCCACCGAGGTGCTGCGAGGCCATTTCCCGGCACGCAGCGTGGGGTTGTTTGGCGACCGCGTGCACGTGGCGACCACAACGCCGGACACGGCGGCGCCGGTCATTGAACGGGCGCTTGCGGAGCAGGGTCTGGCCGTGACGGACCTGCGCGAGATCGAGTCGAGCCTGGAGGACGTCTTCATTTCGGTGCTGACCCGGCGGGAACCCGAGGAGAGCGTCGATGACCACCGAAACTGACCGGGCGGTTGTGGTGCGGGGTCTTGGACGCCGGTTCGGCGATTTCCAGGCGGTGAACAACGTAACGTTTGACGTGGCCCGCGGCGAGATTTTCGGATTTCTGGGGCCGAACGGCGCCGGCAAGTCGACCACCATACGCATGCTGTGCGGTATCCTCGCCCCGACCGACGGGGAAGGGCGGGTGGCGGGCTTTGACGTGCGCACCCAGGCCGAGGAGATTAAGGCGCACATCGGGTACATGAGCCAGAAGTTCTCGCTGTATGAAGATCTCACCGTTGAGGAAAACATCGATTTCTACAGCGGGATCTACCGGATACCCGCGGCGAAAAAAGAGGCGCGGAAAGCCTGGGCGCTCGAGATGGCCGGATTGCGCGAGCACCGCGGCATGCGCACCGGCCTGCTGTCGGGCGGGTGGAAACAACGGCTCTCGCTGGGGTGCGCGATGTTGCACGAGCCCCCGGTCATCTTTCTCGACGAGCCGACTTCGGGAGTGGATCCGATCAGCCGGCGCCAGTTCTGGGACCTCATTTACGAGCTGTCGGGCGGGGGCGTCACGGTGTTTGTAACCACCCATTACATGGACGAAGCCGAATACTGCGACCGCATCGGCCTGATTTACCGGGGTGAATTGGTGGCCATGGGCACGCCCGAATCGCTGAAACGGGAGACGATGGCGGAAGACGTGCTGGACGTGCAGTGCGAACGCCCGAGCGAGGCGATGGAACTCCTGGAAGGCGTCGAAGCGGTGCAGGAAGCCGCGCTGTTCGGCAACGGGCTGCACGTGACGGTGGCCCGCGCGGGCGAAGGCGCCGCCGCCGTGCAGCGGGCGCTGACCGAGGCGGGTTTCGCGGTGAGCCGGCTCGAAGCGATCACGCCGTCGATGGAAGACGTGTTTGTGTCGCTGGTCGAGGCGCGGGACCGGCTCGCGGCCGCGCAGGGCGAGGTGGCGGCATGAAGCTCGTGCGCGTAAGCGCGGTCGCCCGCAAGGAGTTCATTCACATTGTGCGCGATCCGCGGAGCCTGGGCATGGCGATCGCGATCCCCATGCTGCTGCTCTTTCTGTTCGGCTATGCCCTTGCGCTGGACGTGGACCGCGTGCCGCTGATGGTGTGGGACCAGAGCCAGACGCCCGCAAGCCGGGAATTCCTGACGTACTTCACGGGGTCGCGCTACTTTTCGCTGCAGCGGTATGCGACGGGCTATCCGGAGATCGAGCGCGCCATGGATACCCGGGAGGCGCTGGTGGGGCTGGTCATCCCGCGCGATTTCGCGGCGCGCGCGCACGCATTGGCGCCGGTGCGGGTGCAGGCCATTGTGGACGGGAGCGATTCGAACACCGCCACGATCGCCATGGGGTATCTCAACGCGATTTCGCTGGTCTACTCGAACAACGTGCTGCTGGAACACACGCGGCGGATCACCGGAAAATCTCCCGTGCCGCCCGTGGATTTCCGGCCCAGGGTGTGGTTTAACGCGGATCTCGAATCCAGAAACTACATCATTCCCGGCCTGATTGCCGTGATTATGATGGTGATTGCCGCGCTGCTTACGTCGCTGACGGTCGCGAAGGAGTGGGAACAAGGCACGATGGAGCAGTTGATCTCCACACCCGTCAAGGGGCCCGAGCTGGTGGTGGGGAAGCTGCTGCCCTACTTCGCGCTTGGGATGCTCGACGTGCTGTTGGCGGTCTTGATGGGCGCGTTCGTGTTTGACGTGCCGTTGCGCGGGAGCGTTCCGCTGCTGTTCGGCGTGTCGGCCGTGTTTCTGTCGGGCGCCCTGTCGATGGGCATCCTGATCAGCATCGTGGCGCGAAGCCAGTTGCTGGCGAGCCAGCTCGCGATGATTCTGACGTTTCTTCCCTCGTTCCTCCTGTCGGGGTTCATGTACGCCACCGGAAACATGCCGCGCGCGGTTCAGGCCGTGACGTATCTGGTGCCGGCGCGTTATTTCGTGGCGCTCCTGAAGGGGATTTATCTGAAAGGCGTGGGGCTCGAGGTGCTGGGGATTCATGCCGGGCTGCTGGCGGCATTCTCCGCGGCGATGCTCGCCCTGGCCATCGCCAAGTTCAAAAAACGGCTCGACTGAAGGGCCGGGACGGGAGGGCCCGCGCATGTTTGAACGAATCCGGCACATGCTCATCAAGGAATTCATCCAGGTCTTTCGCGATCCCCGGATGAAGGCCGTCGTGTTTGTCATGCCCATCGTGCAGGTGCTCGTGTTCGGGTATGCGGTCACCACGGACGTAAAGCACGTGCGGCTCGCCGTGATCGATTTCGACGCCAGTGTTGCGAGCCGCGAACTGACGGCGCGGTTCATCGAGACCCCGTATTTCGACCTGGCCGGCCACGTCGACACCGATGCCGGCGCCGCGCGCCTGCTCGATCACGGCCAAGCCCAGGCGGTGTTGCGCATCCATCATGGATTCGAGGCCGATCTTCGCGCGGGCCGCACGGCGCCGCTGCAGCTGGTGGTCGATGGCACGGATTCCAACACGGCCGGGATCGTTCTCGACTATGCCGCGCGCATTGCCGGACGCTTCGGCACTCACGTGCTCGCGTCACGGCTGAGCCGCATGGGCGGCGGGGTCAGCGAAGAGCCGCTGACCCTCGAAACGCGGGCGTGGTTTAACGAGAACCTCGAAAGCCGCAACTATTATGTGCCGGGGGTGATTGCGATCCTCGTCATGCTGATCACGCTCATGCTGACAAGCATGGCGGTGGTCCGGGAGAAAGAGGCCGGCACGATGGAACAGATTATGGTAACGCCCATCACCCCGGGCGAGTTTATTCTGGGAAAGACACTGCCGTTTGCCGCGATCGCGTTTGCCGACGTGGTGGCGATTACGCTGGTCGCCGTGTTCTGGTTCCAGGTGCCCCTGGAGGGAAGCCTGCTGCTGCTGTTCGGGGCTACGGGCCTGTACATCATGACCACGCTGGGGATCGGGCTGCTGATCTCAACCATGAGCAGCACCCAGCAACAGGCCATGATGGGGACGTTCTTTTTCTACCTTCCCGCGGTGTTGCTCTCGGGATTCATGTTTCCGATCGCCAACATGCCTGAAGCGATCCAATGGCTGACCTGCGTGAATCCGCTGCGTTACTTCCTGATCATCATCCGGGGCATCTTTCTGAAAGGCGTAGGACCAGCCGTGCTTTGGCCCCAGATGGCCGCGCTCTTCGGCATGGGCGTCGGGACGCTCTGGTTTGCCACGACGCGCTTCAAAAAGACCCTGGCGTGATCCTGCAACGCTGTGACGCAGCGCGTGTTTGGCCCGGAATCGTGACATAATGGACGCGGACACGGGCGGATTCCGCCGGGGGCACGGCGCGCAGACGCGCAGGAAGGGGAGGGGCTCATGGACACGGGACGAAGGGTTGCGGGTGCGGTTTTGGGGGTCTTGCTGCTGTCGGCGGCGTGCGGGGCAACAGAATACCATGTCTCGGTAAATGGCGACGACGCCAACGACGGTTCCCCGTCGCGCATGTTGAAGACTATCTCGGCCGCGGCGGCGCTGGCGGCGCCGGGCGACGTCATCACGGTGCACGAGGGGACGTACCGCGAGCGGGTGACGCCTCCGCGCGGGGGCGAGTCGGACGCGAAGCGGATTGTGTATCAGGCGGCGCCGGGCGAGCGCGCGGTCATCAAAGGATCTGAAGTGGTCACGGGGTGGGAGCGGGTGCAGCACGACACCTGGAAGGTGGTGCTGCCCAACACGTTCTTTGGCGATTACAACCCCTATGCCGATCCGATCCGCGGCGACTGGTTCAACCCGAAAGGCCGGGTGCACCATACCGGGGCGGTGTATCTCGACGGGCACTGGCTCATCGAGGCGGCCGCGCGGGAAGAGGCGCTGGCGCCGGCGGGCACCGTGCCCCCGTGGCTGCATCCGGCGGGGGAAGGGTATCTGTTGAACGTGGCGTGGCTGAGGCCGGCGCCCGGTTCGGGGGAGGCGCCGCGGATTCCCGCGACGGGGTTCGCGGCGAAGAACGGGACGCAAAACGCCCCGTGTTCCGAAGGGGGGGAGTGCATCGGCTTCATTCTGTCCGGTCACTGGGTCACGTATCCCAACGTCGATTTCCAGGGGGGGACGGAGCAGCTCGAGATCCGCGCGGCTTCGGCCAGCAACGGAGGCCTCATCGAGCTTCGGCTCGATGGACCGGACGGGGAGGTGCTGGGGACCTGTCCGGTGCCGAACACGGGGGGATGGCAGTCGTGGGACACGTTTCCGGTCACGATGAGACCGGTGAGCGGAGTCAAGGCCCTGTGCCTGGTGTTCCGGAGTCTCCGGCCGGAAGCGGTGCCCGAAGACGCCGGACTGTGGTACGCCGAGGCGGGGGAGAACGACACGACGATCTGGGCCCAGTTCAGCGGTGTGGACCCCAACGAGCGGCTGGTGGAGATCAATGTGCGGCGGGCGGTGTTCTATCCCGACACGCCCTACGTGGATTACCTCACCGTGCGCGGGTTCACCATGGAGCACGCGGCCACCCAGTGGGCGCCGCCCACGGCGGAGCAAATCGGGCTGCTCGGAACGCACTGGAGCAAGGGGTGGATCATTGAGGACAACGTCATCCGGTACTCGGTCTGCACCGGCGTGACGCTCGGGAAATACGGCGACTCGTGGGACAACACCTCGGCGGACACCGCGGAAGGCTACGTGGAGACCATTCATCGGGCCCTGGAGAACGGATGGAATCGCGATACCGTCGGCGGCCACATCGTCCGGAACAACACCATTTCCCATTGCGAACAATCGGGCATGGTGGGCAGCCTCGGGGCGATCTTCAGCACCGTCGCCGGCAACACGATACACGACATCCACGTGCGGCAGTTATTCACGGGCGCGGAAATGGCGGGGATCAAATTTCACGGGGCGATCGACACGGTGATCCGCCACAACCGCATTTTCCGGTGCACGCGGGGCATCTGGCTGGACTGGATGGCGCAGGGCGCGCGCGTGACCGGGAATCTGTTTTACGATAACCCGAGCGAGGACCTGTTTGTCGAGGTGAATCACGGGCCGTTTGTGGTGGACAACAACCTGTTCCTTTCCCCGGTGTCTTTGCTGTCGGTGTCGCGGGGCGGGGCGTATGTGCACAATCTGTTTGCGGGGAACTTCAACCTGCTCGGGTTTGACGGCCGCATGACGCCCTATCACCGGGCGCATTCGACGGAACTGGCGGGGATGCACGACAATCCGCGCGGCGACGACCGCTACTACAACAACCTGTTTGTGGGGTCTCGCGGCCTGACCGGCTACGACGAGGCGCAGCTTCCCGTCTACATGAGCGGAAACGTGTTCCTGAACGGCGCCCTGCCGTCCAAACACGAACAGGCGCCGCTGGTGGCCGACGGGCGCGATGCGGGGTTTGTTCTGGTCGAACGGGCGGACGGCCTCTACCTCGAGGGGAGCGTCGATCCCGCGTGGACGGCCGGACCGCAGCGCCAGCTGGTAACGACGGAACTGCTGGGAACGGCGGAGATTCCCGGTCTGCCCTACGAAAACCCGGACGGAACGCCCCTGCGCATTGATGCGGACTACTTCGGCGCGCCGCGAAGCGCCGAGAACCCCGCCCCCGGTCCGTTTGCTGTTCCGGGCGGCGGGGCACAAGCGCTGAAGGTCTGGGCTGTGGGCGCGTCGGAGTGACGGCCGGGCGGCCGCGCGCGCCGTTGCGGGCGTTGCCGCTCAGAGGAATCCGGCGTGTTTGTCGGGCACGGAGTCCATTTCCGTGTACTGCTCGTGGATGTCCTCGAAGAGGCGGATGTGGGCGAGCATGATGTCGACGATGTCGGGATCAAAGCGTTTTCCGGATTCTTCGCGGATGTTGTCAATGGCTTCACGGGCGGTGAACGCGTCTTTGTACACGCGCTTGGACCGGAGCGCGTCGTAGTGGTCCGCGATTCCCATGATGCGGGCTGCGAGGGGAATGGCGGCGCCCTGGATGCCATTGGGATAGCCGTTTCCGTCGTAGCGTTCGTGGTGGCTCAACACGATATCGCGCGCGATGCGAAACATCTGGAGGTCGCAATACTGGAGCACGGTTTCGAGGGCGCGTCCTCCGGCCATGGTGTGGGTCTTGATGACTTCGAATTCCTCGGCCGTGAGCTTGCCCTGTTTCAGCAGGATGGCGTCGGGGATGCTCACCTTGCCGATGTCGTGAAGGGGGCTGACGTAATAGACGGCTTCGATAAAATCCGGACTGATGTGCCCTTTGAACCGCTCGTCCTGGGCCATCAGCTTGGCCAGGAGCGTGCAGTGGTCGCGCACGCGGTACAGATGGGCGCCGGTGTCGGAATCGCGCGACTCGGCGAGTTCGGCCAGCGAAATGATCAGACCCTGATGCGCCCGCAGGAGGTCGAGCGTGGCGACCTGGTTGGCCTGGCGCAGGCGCTGGGACAGAAGCCGGAGAATGCGCTGGGCGAAGCGTTCTTCCTCGTCCATGAGAACGACGAAATGCTCCCGGTCGAGGCAGAGGAGCTCGACGTCGGAGACGGCCTTCACCGTTGCGGAGCGGGGTTCGTCGGCCACGAGGGCCATCTCGCCGAAGCCGTCGCCGGGTCCCAGGCGCTGGAGTTCGCGTTGCCCGACGCCGCTGCCCTTGAGGACCGTGGCCTCGCCCGTGGCGATGAGGTAATAGGTTTCTCCGCGAGCGCCCTCGGTGATGATGGACTCGCCGGCCTTGACGGTGATCATGCGAAACTGTTTCGCGATGCGTTCGATGGTCTGGAGGCCGAGCCCCATGAACAGCTCGTTCCGCCCCAGATAGGATTCAATGTGCATAGTTGCTGCTCCAGCGCCCCGGGTACAACGCCCCGGGCATGCGTTTCCGGCCGGCAAAACCTGGAGGCCTCCCCAGTGTGCGATGGCTGGACGGCGCGGGTATGTCGCCGGAAGTTAACGAGGGCATCAGTGTACACTATTCCGGAGCCCGTTGATGCCATACACACACACCGGCGCTTCCCGGCCCCGGATGATCAGGGGACCGAATTTTTCGGCCACCACGTGGTCCTTGACAAGTTCGTAGGTGGTCTCATTGATCAGGATGCCGGCGGGAATCTCCTTGGTGAGGGCCTCGATGCGCTGGGCGTAGTTGACGTCTTTTCCGATCGCGGTGTATTCGAGCCGGCGCGCGGAGCCGATATTGCCCACGATGACTTCGCCGGTCGAGATGCCGATGCCGATGCGGATCTGGGGTTTGCCGGCGCTGGCCCACTGCGCGTTCAGCCGGCGCAGCGTGTCCCGCATGGCCAGGGCGACTTTCACGGCGCGGAGCGCGTCGTCGTCGTGCTGGACCGGGGCGCCGAACAGGGCGAGGACCGCGTCGCCCATGAACTTGTCGAGCGTGCCCTCATTCTCAAGAATGATGTCGATCATGGCGGCGAAATACGTGTTCAGGAACCGGACGAGCGCTTCCGGGTCCATCGTTTCGGCCATGGAGGTAAATCCGCGGATGTCGGTCATGAGGATGGTCACCGTTCTGCGTTCGCCGCTCACGTTCACCGGCTGGGAGCTCCTGAGGATCTGGTCCACGATCTCGGCGCTGACGTAGCGCGAGAACGATTGCCGCAACAGTTGTCTGCGTCGTTCTTCGTGTCGCAGGCGCACGATGGTGAGGAGGGATGAACCGGCCACCAGGGTGCTCACGCCGGGAAGCGGCGACCAATAAACCCCCCAGCGGTTGAAGAGAGCCCAGGTCCCCAGGGCGAGGGCCACGGCCGCCGCGGCGGTTCCCAGCGCGCTGAAGGCTACGCGCGTGCGGGCCGCGAGAAACGTCACGAGAAGGCCCGCCGCGAGCACGATGAGGGCCTGCCCGCCGCGCGTCCAGGCCGGTTCGACGAAAAAATCCCGCCGCAGGATGGCGTCGGCCGCCAGGGCATGGAGATCGACGCCGGGGCACAGGCGCATGACGGGCGTCGCGTGCATGTCCTGCAGGCCGCTCGCGGACGACCCGATGAAAACGATCTTGCCTTCGAGCCGCGCCGGTTCGACTGCGCCTTCGAGCAGGCTGGCCGCGGAGATGTGGTCGAACCGGTCGGGCGGGCGCATGCGATACGGAAACAGCATGTTCCCCTGGGGGTCCGTGGGAATGACGGTCTCGCCCAGGCGGAGTTCATGGATGCCGGCGCTGGACCAGTGCACGACAACCTGGTTGTCGCCGGATCCGGCGAGGAGGGCGGCTACGGCGAGGCTGGGCACCCACGCGTCGCCGTACCGCAGCAAGAGGGGCGTCCGCCGCAATTTGCCGTCGCGGTCCGGCAGGGGATTGGTGGCCGCGACAAAGGCGGCGGCCTGCGTAAGCGCGGGCAGCGGGCACAGTATCGCGGATGCCGACGGGACCGGCGGCTCGCCTTCGGCGCCCGGCAGGGCGCGCAGGACGACGCTGACGGGGTTCCCGCACGGGGTGGCGGGGTCGGGGGCGGCGCGGTCGAACTTCAGGTCCGTGCCCAGGACGACATTGTGGCGGGCCACGGTCTCCGCCAGCAGGCGGTCGTTGTCCAGGGCGTCCCGGGGAATGCCGCTCAGGTTTAGATCGATGCCGCGGTCGCGCTGGTACAACGCGCGGACGTTATCGAGGGAGAGACCGTCCGGTTCGGCGAAAAGGACATCGAGCGCGATGGCGCGGGCGCCGAGGGCCGCGGCCTGCTCGATGAGCGCGGCGACGCGGTACCGGGGCCACGGCCACTGGCCCAGCTTTGCCAGGCTGGGCTCGTCCACATCGATGACGGCCACGCCGGGGGGCGGCAGGTCTCCCCCGAGGAGGCGGACCATCTCGTCGTAGCCCAGGAGTTCGAAGGCCTTGACCGGGGCCGGCGGATAGACGACAAGGAGCAGGAACCCCAGGGTGAGCAGCATGCCCAGCAGCGTGATGAGGTGCGAGGTCAGGATCGGCGCCTCGCCGGCCGCCGCCCCGCCGCGCGCCCGCCGTAGAACGCCACGCCCTCGTCTCTCCCCAGTCACCGGCTTGCCTGCGCTCCCCTCCGGTTACCGGACAACCACTTCGACGCGGCGGTTCTTCGGTTCGCTGACGTTGTCTTCGGTTGGGACCAGAGGCTTGCTCTCGCCGTAATACTCGATATTCAGGTACTCCGCCGAGACGCCCTGGTCCACGAGCATCCTGCGGACCTCGTTGGCGCGTTCCAGGCTGAGGTTCATGTTCACGTCCGCCTCGCCGGTACGATCGGTATGCCCGTTGAGGCTGATGTCGTGCGAATCGCGTTTCCGCGCCTCCGCCAGGATCTGCTCAAACACCGGCAGGGAATCCGCGTCGACTTTGCTGGAACCGGTGGCAAAATAGATGCTGAACCCCGTGGGCGGAGGCGGAACGATGGCAAGCGCGTCGCTGAATTTGGCCTGAATCTCTTCGTTCGCCGCGAGGCGGGTCTCCGAGAACGCCTTGTCCTGCCGTTCCGCCGCGACCGTCTGGTTGGCCTGGTTAAGGGTGACGCTCGCGGCCTGGTTAGTGACCGTCACCTCGCCGACGTGGCCTTCGGGGTCAGGCACGAGATAGAAACTCGTTTTCGGAGTAGTCGCGCAGCCGGCGGCGACAGCGAGCAGAACCATGAGCACGATGGTCGCGTATTTCATTGGGCCTTCTCCGCTTTCTTCCCGGCCTTGGGCGCCGGCACCTCGACGAGCAGTTCCGTGCCCCGCACCGCCGCAACACCCGCGGGGGTTTCAATCTGCGCGGAGCCGGGCGCCAGCTTGGCGATTTGCCCGGAGATGTACACGAGGGTGCCCCTGGCGACGCTGAGCGTCATTCCCAGGATGCCCTCATCGGGCTTGAACTCGAACTCGGACATCTTGAGTTCGCTTGACGGGCCCAGGGAGAGTGTGGTGTCGTCTCTCAACACGATCCCGACCCCCGCTTCCGTGTCCGTCCGGATGACGTCGGAGGCGTACAGGCGGGTGCCCTTTTCGACCGCGAGTTCGGCGCCGGACCGAATCACCTGGACCGTTCCTTTAACATCCGTGACGCTGCCGACGAGATCGTCGCGGGATTCCGCGAGGGCGGTTAGACTTGCTGCCATTGCGACGGTCAGAATTAAGACGAGATGAGATTTGCACATGAATTGCGCCTCCTGATTTTCACGGCCACCGACCCTGTCCGAACTCAATCCCCCTGACGTATTTATACCCCATGAGCCGGGAAAAAGACACTGAGAGTTTCTTGCCGGGGGCATTCCGGGAACGATTGTTGCTCACGGCGTTGCGATTACTGCTTGCAGTGCGAGCAATGGAACGGTCGTCCAGCATCCTCCGTCCCCCCGCAGGGAGCGGGCCGCGAGACCTCCGTCCCGGCGGTTTGCGGGAATAATGGCCCTTTTCCCGGCATTTGCTATACTGAACGCGTATCGCCAGATGCGATTGCGGGAAGCGTGTTCTGCGAATCGGTGCAATTCGACCCTACACGAAGCGCGAGACCCGGGTATGGCTACGCAGCGACTCGAACAGGCGGCGCCATTCGAAACTTCGGAAGCGCGAACGGTGGCGCGTCTTCTTGCCGGGGCGGACGTCCGCATCGGAGGGGACCGTCCGTGGGACATTACGGTTCACGAGCCGCTGACCTTTCGCCGGCTGCTGAGCCAGGGGTCGCTGGGGCTGGGCGAATCGTACCTGGACGGCTGGTGGGATTGTGAAGCGCTCGACGCCATGTTTTACCGGGTTCTGAGCGCGGGGCTTCCGCGGGGTCTCCGAAACTGGCCGCTGGTCCTCGGGTCCATCCAGGCGCGGGTATTCAATCTTCAGCGCAGGTCGCGGGCGTTTGTCATTGGCGAGCGCCATTACGACATCGGCAACGGCCTCTACGCGGCGATGCTCGACCGGCGCCTGACGTACTCGTGCGGGTACTGGAACCGCGCGTTCACGCTGGACGAAGCCCAGGAAGACAAGCTCGACCTGATTTGCAGAAAGATCGGGCTCGCGCCGGGCATGCGGGTGCTCGACATCGGCTGCGGCTGGGGCGCGTTCGTGAAATACGCCGCGGAGAAGTACCGTGTGGAAGCCGTGGGAACCACCGTCTCGAAAGAACAGGCTGCGCTGGCGAAGGAATTGTGCGCGGGACTGCCGGTCGAGATCCGGTTTGCGGATTACCGGGACTTGAGCGAGCGCTTCGACCGGATTGTGTCGGTGGGTATGATCGAACATGTGGGATACCGGAATTACGGCGTCTACATGAAGATCGTGCATGACTGCCTCGCTGACGACGGCCTGTTTCTGCTGCAGACGATAGGCACGTTGCGCAGTACCACGTCGACCGACCCGTGGATCAAGAAATACATCTTCCCCAACTCGATGCTGCCATCCATCAGGCAATTGGCGAAGGCCACGGAAGGCCTGTTTGTGACCGAAGACCTGCACAATTTCGGGCCCGACTACGACAAAACGCTGATGGCGTGGTGGCGCAACTTCGACGATCACTGGCCGGAACTGCAGGGCGAATACGGAGAGCGGTTCTACCGGATGTGGAAATATTACCTGCTCTGCTGCGCGGGGTCGTTCCGGGCGCGATGGAATCAACTCTGGCAGATTGTCTACTCGAAGCGGGGCGTGCCGGGAGGATACGCGGCCATCCGGTGATTCATTCCGGGAGGATGGCCCAGAGCACGCGTTGCGCGGGGTGATCCTTCTCAGTCGCCAGGACGGAATCCGTGACGATGGCCATGCCCTCGCGGGCGCGGCTGCCGCTGGCGGGCGAGATGACATCAAAAAAGCCCGGCGCCCCGGGCATCTCCGATTCCTGACAGAACGGGCCGCCGTCTTTCCATCCGCCGCGCGGCCCCTGCCAGAGAAGGGTCTTGTTTGTCGCCGATACGGCCGTCAGGCCCGTTTCCGAGACGAAGAATCCCCCATACCCGTCCGGCAGCAGGCGCGAGCGCAGCCAGGACTGGGAGGCATCGTTCCGCCACCCGTGGTAGAGTCCGGCGGGGGGGCTGTCCGGGGGGAGGGGGTCTCCATACTTGCGCTGGTTCCAGAGGAACAGGGTGTGCCGCGTGCCGTCGGCGTCGATGGCAAAATCCAGGGCATAGGACAGGTGGCCCATGGGCGTTTCGGCCACAAGCTCACGGATTGACGGCTCGTGCGCGCCGTGAGGGTAGAACAGGTACCAGACCTGATTGTATGTGTTGCCCTCGCCGCCGTCGGGGGCGTTGGACGCGACGAGATGCAGCCCGTCTTCCGCCGGGTACAGGATGGGATAGGTCCAGGCGGTCTTGGGCTTGCGCTCGATTTGTCCCGGGCATACCAGCCGGCTGGGCGTCCATTCGAGCGACGCCAGATTCAGGGTGGCGAGAAACATCGAATACTCCGGCGTGACGAGATAGGCGAGGTAGAGGACATCCTCGCGGATGGCGATGCCGATGTAGTACGCGTTCTTCATGTCCGGCGGGCTGGGGAGACGTTCGAGGTCGTGGATGTTGCCGCGGGCCTGTGAACGGTAGATGCGGACCGGCTGGAGCTGTTCCGTATACGCGGCGAGCAGGCGGCCTTGTGTATCCAGGGCCAATGTGACGGGCTGATAGATGTTCGAGAGATGCGCCCCTTCGTGCCAGGCTGCGCCGTCGCATTTGTAAAGCACGCCATACGAGGAATCCGGGTCAGCGCCCCACAGGCCCGCGGTATACCAGGCGGTTCCGTCGCTGACAATCTTGGGAGAACTGTAGCCCCAGTAGGGACTTACCCACGAGTGCCCGCGCGCGATTTCCACCACGCGCCCCTCCGCATGGGCCCCGGCGGCGGTCACGAACAGGGCCAGGATGCTGAGCCGGGCTGCGCTGAACACGCTTCCGCTTGTCACGATGCTTTTCCTATAATCCGGGTCGAGGGGAGACCTCGATGACCTCAAACGGGCTGTCCAAGTTCCATGGCATCTTATTCGGGCTGGGCATGTTCGGGGGCGCCGGGCCCACGACCGTGCTGGCGCAACTGCAATTATACTTTACAAAGTTCCTGGGGTACGACCCGGTCATCGTCGGCAATGTGCGCGGCGTCTCGATCGCGCTTGACGCGTTCCTGGATCCGCTCATGGGCTACATCTCGGACCGCACCCCGGGGCGGTTCGGGCGGCGCATGCCCTACATCGCGCTCGGCTCGCTGGTGTACGCGGCGGGGGTCATCGGGATGTGGTTTGCGCCGGCCGGGCTCACGCACGCCCAATTCTACGTCTATTTGATCGTCATGCAGGTGGTGTTTTCGATTGGTCTCACGATGACAGGCATTCCCTTTACGGCGCTGGTTCCCGAGATCGCCACGGGGTATTCGGCGCGCACGGCGCTGGCATCCTGGATGCAGGCGGGGGCGTATCTCGGCAACATCTGGGGCGGCTGCATCCGCTGGTACAGTTCGTGGCGGGGCAACGAGATCGCGGGATTCCAGGAATTCGCGCTCTATTCTTCCGCGGTCATGATCGTGTGCTACTGGCTTTTTGCGGTCCTGGTGCGCGAACCGCCGCTATCACCGGGGCAGCGATTGACGCTGGAGGAGGGCCGGCGGGCCGGGGGGACAGTGCCCTCCCTGCGGGCCGCCCTGGTCCGGCACGTCAACGGTATCTTTCGCGCGCTCGGCTATGCCTTCGGCGATCGGTATTTCATCATCCTCTTTCTGGCCGTGTTTGTGTACCAGGCGGGCATTCTCGCGGGGCTCTGGATGTATACGTTTCTGCTCGACGACTGGTTTGGACGGACCTGGAACACGCCATTTGCCCAACGCGTACTGGTGGGGCCGCTCAGCCCATTGCGGGATGCCTTCTTCCTGTACATTTTCTTCGCGATCGGCTGCGGGGTGCTGTTTCTCCCCGTCTGGAACGCGCTGGGCAAACGTCTCGAAAAACGGACCTGCCTGTCGCTGGGCATTGTGGGCATCGGACTGGTCTACGGTTCCAGTTATTTTCTGTTCGCGCCGAAATCGTTTCCGTTGCTGATCGTGTATTGCCTCTTGCAGGCGTTTTTCTACTGCGCGGCCTACGTGTTTCCCACCTCGATGCTCGCGGACATCGCAACCCACAGTGAATGGCAACGCGGCGGGGCCAATGAGGGGATGTTCTACGGCGCCAACAGCTTTCTCACCAAACTGTACAACGCGGCATCGATTTTCTGGACGGGTTTCGCGCTGAAATACGTGGTGCAGTATCAGGAAGGCCCGGACGCGGTGCAGAGCGCCGAGACCCTGTGGCGGATGCGCGTGCTCTATGCCGCGCCTGCGTGCGCCGCGGCGTTCATCGCGCTTCTCGTGCTCTTCCGGTACGACCTGTCGCGCGAACGCATGAACGCCATCACGGAAGACCTGCAGCGGCGAAAAGGGGGCGCGGCACAACCCGGGGCGTAATCCGGCCTCCGCTCCCCGGGGCGCGGCCCGTTCCGTTACAGCACGCCGTACCAGCCGTACTGGCCTTTCGGCACGAGCACGAAATTGGTCACCGCCTCCGGATACCACGTGTCCGGATTCTTCAGGACATGGTCGTCAATCGCGGCAACGCCGACAAAATACATGCGGTTCATCTCGGGCACACGCCATACGACCGACGTGTTGCCGGTCTCCTTAAAAAAGACGCGCCGGGTGCGCTCGCGGTCGAGGTAGACGGCGGCGCGGTATCGGACGCGCCCCCCGTTCCGTTTTCCCGACCGGCTCCAGCGCAGGCGCACCTTGCCCGCGGCCAGGCGTTCCGGGGGGAGCACGCAGGGCATGGTGGGCGGGTAATCTTCTTCGCCGCCCATGTACCAACTGTAGTAAGCGAGGGTGCCCCAGTCGCCGAACGCGTAGCCGAGGATACGGTAGCCGTCGTGGGAGAGGAGTTCCTCGGGAGTATAGGCGAAGTGCCGCAACGGCCACGCGTCGGCGAAATACGGTTCGCGGCGCAGTTGCGCGACGTTGAGGACCTCGCCGTCGCGCTCGGGCTGGTTGGCGCCGAACATGAGCGCGTCGGCCAGATGCCACCGGCCGCCGTACCGGGCTTCGCAGGTGACATGATGGAACACATCGCGTTGCCGGCACGGAATGCCGGCCTGTTCGAGCAGGGCCAGGGTGACGAGCACGCCCTGGCCGCAGCGTCCGTCGTGCAGTTCGAGCAATTCCACGGCGTCCGTCAGCAGGGGGCCGGTATGCTCTTCCTGGGGCTGCTCAATCGGGTTGTAGTAAAGAGCATCGGCCACGAACGCGCAGATCCGGGCCACGCGCGCCCTGTCGTCCATGCGCGGGTCGAGGATGCGGCCGAGAATGTCCCGGAGGTAGGCCCGTTTGTCGACCCCCTGGAGGCGTCTTCGGACACGGGCGATGCGCTGCGGAGCATAGTAGCTGATGCTGCCGTGCAGGTTGACGATGGGCGGCGTCCACGGTTCCATGACAAAGAAGAGCGACCGCTCCGGACCAAACGAGCGGGCGCTCATGCGGATATGCTGGCGCCGGTTCCAGCGGAAGTTGTATCGAACGGCTCTGCTCATTGGATGATCCCCTGCCGCGATGCCCGCGGAACCGCGGTGTCCAAGGCATTGTAGCAATTCGCGGCGGGAAAGCGGAAGACGGAAGGCGCCGCAGGTGCTACAATGGCGCGCCGCTCTGTACCCAGGCCTCCGGGGTGTTGAACGTACGGTACAACGAGGTGACGCCATGAATCTGCTGCGCCGTGTTGTAAGCGCCGGGATGTTCCTGGGCTGTTTGAGCGCCGTTGCGGCAGCCGGGTTCGAAGACGCGTTTGTGGACGGCGCCTCGCACTGGGCCGCGTTTCAGGCGGAAGGCGACTGGTCATGCGCCGACGGCCTGTTCTCGACGCGGGGCGGGGAGGAATATGCGGGCCGGTTGGCGGATCTGGCGCCCCAGAGCGACGTGCTGATGGAGATGGAGGCGCGGTGCGGCGATTCCCAACGGCGCAATTTCGGCCTGACGCTGCGCGTTCAAGACGACCGCACCCGGGTGGTCGTCCGGTACTATGACCGGCTGGACGCGCTCGAGATCATCGCGTTTGAGCAGAATGCGCCGTTGACGATCGAGCGCACGGAACAGGCCATCGGCCTTCAGCCGGACGAATGGTACCGGTTTAAAGCGGCCGCGATCGGCGACATGGTGCTGGCGAAGTGCTGGCGCGCAACGGACAGCGAACCCGGCTGGCAGGTGCGAATGCCATACGCCGATGCCCGGCCGGGACGCGTGGGCCTGATTGCGCACGACGGCACGCACGCGGATTTCCGGGCGGTTCGCGTGGCCTGGGGCGATGAACTGGCCGCGCTGCGCGCGGAACTCGATGCGGAGCGCGCCGCCTGGCGGGCGCGTCTGAACGAACGGCTGGTCCTGGAACTCGAGCCGGTCCCGTTCGTGCTGCGGGAAAACGGCATGCGGCGCGTGCTGGCGCGCACGATGCTCGACAAGGAGCCTATTCCCGTAAACGGCGTGTTTCATGTTTCGGCGGGGGGCCATGAATCAACGCACGCCGTGACCGCCGCCGAATCGACTCCCGACGGCTGGCCCTTGTATGTGCCCGAGCCGGGCGAACCGGTCGAGCTGGACGTGCGGTTCGACACCGAAACCGGCCAGCATCTGACCGCCCGTTGCACCCTCGCGCCTGCCCGCCCGTGGACGTTCTACATGACGCCGCACACGCACTACGACATCGGCTATACGGAACCGCAGCCGAAAGTGATTGAGCGCCTGACGCGCGAGATGAACGACGCCATCCGGTTCTGTGAGGAAACCGCGGACTGGCCCGAGGAGAGCCGCTACCGGTGGACGGTTGAGGTGACCAGTCTGGCCGACCTGTTCCGCAAACGGTATCCCGACCGGATGGACGCGTTCCTGCGACTCGTGCGCGAGGGCCGCATCGAGATCTGCGGTTATTACCTCAACATGCCGACGGAACTGACGGGCCACGAGGAGACTATCCGTTGTCTCTACCACGCCGAAGACTTTCGCCAACGCTACGGCGTGACCATCGACACGGTGATGATCGACGATGTGCCCGGGTATGCATGGGTACTGGCCGATCTGCTCGTGGAGGCCGGAATGCCGCGCGCGTCGTTTCGCGCCAATTCGATTCGCGGCCAGTTTTTGTGGTACCGGGACGGCGCGGTGCCGCGGCCGTTCTATTGGGAAGGTCCCGCGGGCAAGCGCCTGTTCGTGTGGTACACAGACAGTTATCGCGAGGGAAATTTCTTCCGCGAGCCGGGTCTGCATGAGGCCCAGTTCCTCGGGCTTGTCCGGCGAAACGAAGCGACCGGAACCGGAGTCACGGACATCCAGCTCCGGATGGGCGGCGACAATCTGCCGCCGGATCTCGACGCAAGCACAAACGCGCGCGCCTGGAACGAGACGTACCTGCTCCCGCGCGTCGTGATCGCCACGAACCGGGAGTTTCTGGACGTGCTCGAGGCAACATACGGGAGCGCGGCGCCGGCCGTTTCCGGGGATATTCCAAGCTGGTGGGCGGACGGCCCGGCCAGCACGGCCCTCGAGACCGGTCTGGCGCGCCTGACGCACGACCGGCTCACCGCGGTGGAGGCGCTGTGGACGCTTGCCACGCTGTATGTGCCGGGAACCCGGTATCCGCACGAGCGCATCCGGCAGGCATACGACTTCATGATTCATTTCGACGAACACACGTGGGGCGCCAGCGAGAGCATCAGCGACCCGCACGGCGAGGGGACCCGCGCGCAATGGGAATGGAAAGCCGGGCAGGCCACACAGGCCGCCGCGTTGACCGGCGCGCTCGAGAGCGAAGCGCTCGCTCTGCTCGCGGCATGCGTGCCCGCCGCGCCGGGAAACTGCGTGGCGGTGTGGAACACCATGGGGATCGCGGGGCGGGGAATTGTCGCGTTGCCGCGCGCCGGAGGATTCGCGGTATCGGAGGACGTACGCCGTGCCGTGGACATCCGCACAGACCGGGTGGCCCCCGCCCAGTGGGATGCGGAAACTCAGACCCTGTACTTTCTCGCGGACGGCGTGCCCGCGTTCGGATGCGCCGTGTACCGTCTCGAGAACGGTGCGCAGGAGGCCGTGTCGGGCGCGGCCGGGGAGGTCTTTCTCGAAAACGAGCGATACCGGCTCGCCTTCTCGCCGGACACGGGCCTGTGGACGTCGTTTTACGACAAACGGAACCACCGCGAGCTGCTCGACCCGGACGCGGCGTGGGCGGGGAACCAGGCCGTTCGCGAGATGCCCCAGGGCGGCCGCGAGGCCATCGACCGGAAGCAGCCGGTGGCGTTTGACCGGGTCCCCTCGGGGCCATGCCGGTTCGTGGCATGCCAGACCGGGCCCGTCTACCAGAGCCTGACGTTCGAGACGTCGCTGCCGGGCTGCCCGCGCATCGTGCAGACCTACCGGTTGTTCGACGACTGGCTGGATGTCGAGGACGTGTTTGAGAAGGAAGAGGTGCTTGACCCGGAATCTATCGCCATTGCGTTTCCGTTCAGGGTGGAAACGCCCGAATTCCGTGTGGAAATCGCCGATGCGGTGATGCGTCCGGGCATCGATCAGCTTCCGTTCTCCTGCTACGATTTTTATTCGATCCAGCATTGGGCCGTGGCCGGATCCGGCGAGTACAGCGTCCTCTGGACGCCCCTGGACGCGCCCCTGGCGTCGTTCAGCGACTTGAGCATGTACCGCTGGGCCGACCGGCTGAGATTCGACCGCGGCCACATCTATTCGCTGGTCATGAACAATTGCTGGACGACGAATTTCCGCGCGGGGCAGGAGGGAACCTTGCGGTTCCGGTACCGCCTCGCGGCGGCCGGGCCGGACCTGAGCGCGTCCGAGGCCGCGGCGCTGGCCTGGCGGCCATTCTACCCGCTGCTGCCGTTTCTGCCGGGCGGTAAAGAGGGCGCCCCGGAGGCCGTGAGGCCGCTGCTGTCTCTGGAAGGCGCGCCGGCGGTGATCAGTTGTCTCAAACGCGCCGAGTCGCGGGACGCAATTCTCGTACGCATGGTGGACTTCGATGGGGTTGCGGGACCGCGTGTTCTCCGGGTCTCTCTCCCGGACGGGTTGCGGCTCAGGGAGAGCTATGCAACGACCCCGGTCGAGACACGCCTTGGCGCGCTTCCGCTCGAGGACGGTGCGGTGACCGTCGATATGCCGGCGCACGGGATTGCCACGGTCGAGCTGGCGGAGGACCGCATGTGAGGAGGGTCGGGCCATGGTAACTTGCGGGCTTCTGATTGGCGTCTGTCTTTTCTCCACGGGTGCGGGGACCGGTGCGCCGGCGCAACCGGAAGTGGGCCGCTACACCCCGGCGCCCGGGGGATGGCAGATTCGGATCAGCAGCGATGCCGCGGCGCCCCGGCCGCAACCGGGCTCGGCCATCGGCGTGGTGGAGGGCGAGTACCGGCTTCACCGGCGGCCGCTGTATCCACCCGCCGACCGTGGAATGATCTGGACGCCGGACGAATTGGCGCAGATTCCGCGCAGCTCGTTTCGGCCGGCCGTGATTGCCTATAACGAGCCGCGTTTCCTGTTCGATTTCCACGCCGCCGGAGGATTGCTGGGCCACCTGTTCATCGGAATGACGCAAGGCGCGACGGGAACGTGGTTCCACCAGTGGTCCGATATCGACATTGCGTACGTCGATGGGCGCATGGTCTACACGCTGCGCGACGGAGCGTATCCGGAAACGGAGGCGCGGCTCGAGGCGATCCCGCTGGCCGATGCCGCGGGGCTGATCGTGAAACTGAGCGTGATCCGCCCCCCACAAGATGCCGCCCTGGTGTGGGGATATGGCGGCGCATCGGCCTACTTCACCAACTACAACATGACCGCGCCCGAATTCGCGTTCGCGCCGGAACAGTGTCTGAAGGACCGTGTGTCGTGGGACGAAGGCCGATTTGCGTTGCGCCGCGCATTCGATGAGTCCGATGTGGTGACGCGCGAGGCGTTCAGCGTTTGGCGCCGACTGCCAAAGTGGGAGGCGGTGGTGCGGGGCGGCAGTTCCTGGAAGGGCGGGGAAGGTTTCGGAGAGCCGGACCGGTCTGCCGCATCGCCCGCCGAACTGGCGTCGACCCTGGCGTTCGCAACAGGTGTCCGGGAAGAACGCAACCGGCTTGCGGTTCAGCGGGTGCCCCTTGCGGATGCCGCGCCGGAGGGGTTCATTGTGGTGGGCATGGGCGGCGGCGTTGCCGGGGACATTGCGGAGCCGGAACGCGCCTGGCGGGCCGCCCTGGACCGCAACCGTTCGATTGCCGGGCGCGTGACCGTGCGCACACCGGACCCCTATCTCGACGCGGCCGTTCCGATGATGGCCTTCGCTACTGAGGGGACCTGGGGCGACCTGGCCACGGTGCACGGAGGCTGGTCGTGGCGCTTCGCGTATCTTGGATGGCGCACGGGGTACGGACCGGTCTGTTACGGCTGGACCGATCGAATCCGGCAGTACATCGAGGCGCATACGACGTTGGGCCTGGTGAACGAAGGGCCCGATGCGGGCGCGCTGTCGTCGATACTCGAATACGACCCCGGCGTGTTTTACAACATGAACGAGGTGTTCCTCGACCATGTCCGCCAGTATTTCGATTACACCAACGATCGGGAGCTGATGGAACGGATCTTCCCCGTGATCGAGGGGATCCTCGCGTGGGAAGACCGGCGCCTGCAACCGGGACAGGCGGGACTCTACGAAAGTGCGCTCAACACCTGGATCAGCGATTCGCACTGGTACATCGGGGGACAATGCACCCAGGCGTCGGCGTACATGCTCAACGCGAACCGGTTCATGGCGGATCTGGCGGTCCGGCTGGGCCGTGACCCCGCGCCGTTTGCGGCCCGCGCGGAGCGGACGCTCCAGGCGATGCAGGAAACGCTGTGGATGAAACGGCCGGGCGTGTTTGCGGAGTATCGCGACACGCGCGGGCACGGGTTGCTGCACCCGGAGCCCGAACTCCCGACGCTCTATCATTCCGCCGAGTTCGGCGCGGCCGACCTGTTCCAGACGTACCAGATGCTCGAATGGGCGGACACGCATCTCCGCACCGAACGCACGCCGGGCGGGGGCGTGCTGGTCTGGAGTTCCAACTGGTTCCCCAACCGCGGACGAAGCTATACCCACAGCACGTATGAGATGGCCTATGGCGAAGAACTCAACTACGCCCTCACGAATTTCGCCGCCGGGCGGAACAACGAGGCGTGCGCGTTGTTGCGCGCGACGCTCTGCGGCATCTTCAATGGTCCCACGCCGGGCGGCTTGTCCTGCCATTGCCATACCGATGGCCGCCAGCGCGCCAATGACGAATTCGCGGATGCGTCGAGCATGTGGGGCCGCGCCGTGGTCGAGGGGCTCTTCGGCATCTGTCCGAAGCGGCAGGACGGTCTCGTGCATGTCACGCCGCGGTTTCCCGACGACTGGGCCGAGGCCTCCATTGCCGCGCCACACTTTGCGTATTCTTGGGTACGGGAAGAGGGCCGGATGCGCGTGGCATGGGAGTCGCCGGTGGAGACTGCCGTGCGGTGGCGCCTTCCCGTCGCGGGAAGCGATGTCTCCGATGTGCGCGTGATGCCCGCCCCGAAGGAACCGCCTGCGTTCGAGCCGGGGTTCAGCGGGGTCACGTGGGTGGCCGTCGAAACCGCTCCCGCGGCGCGCGGAAGCGTCGAGGTTGCGTTTACCCCGCGCGCGGTGCCGGTTCCCGGGCGTGCCGTGGTCGTGGAAGGCGCGGACCACGAGGTTGCGGCGGGGGACGCTGCGATTTCAGCCTGGGAAGACCCGCAGGGGTTGCTCCGCGGCGGGCGCATCGAAGACGGTGCGTTACGCGGGACAATCGCGGGTGCGCCGGGGCCCGGCGTGCTGTTTGTGCTGGCGGGCCAGCCGCCCCTGACGACGTGGCTCCCCATCCGGCTCCGCATAGACCCCGCAACGCCGCCTGCGCCCGGCCGCGTGTGGCAGCCGCCGGATGCCGGCGTCCAGGACCTTGCGCGCTGGGCGCTGGTGGACCTCTCCGGGGTGTACAACTCGACGGTCGTGGAGGCGCCGCAATACGTCCAGACACACGCGCCCGCGCCGGAGATGCCCGCCAGCCAAATCAATTTCGGCTACTGGAAAGACCACTTCCGGGACACCCACCACGGCGGCCGCATCGAAACCCTCAGCGACGCTGCGTGGCGCGCCAAAGTGGGCGCGGACGGGGTCGCCTGGACCCATGACGGCATTCCGTTCCAGACCGTCAGAGACGGCGCAAACATCGGCGTGGTGACGCTCACCGGCGGGTTCCCCGCGAAGCTGACGTTTCCCGTGCACGCGGCGGGCCAGACCCTGTACCTGATGATCAGCGGCATCACGTTTCCCGTGCAGAGCCACGTGCCCAACGTGCGCGTCACGCTGCGGTACGTCGACGGCGGTGAGGAATCCACCGGCCTGGTCAATCCCTTCACCATCGGGGACTGCTGGGGCACCTGGTGCGGCCGGTACCATGATTGTGCGGCGAACGGATTCGAGAACCTCGGTGGCCGCCATGGCCCGGCCGGCTCCGCGGATGTGCCCGATCTGACGCAGCCCGTTGAAGTCGATACCGAGGCCCATCTCGTCCCGTTCGCGCTGAGGCCCGGGGCGGAACTCGCCTCAGTGATGTTCGAAGCCGTGGCCAACGACGTCATCTTCGGCATCATGGGCGCAACCGTGTTGAAGTAGACCAAGAGATTCTGACGTTCCCAAACCGCTCTTTGCGTACAACGCTACGAAGCGGCAGCCCCCTCCGGGGGAGAGGGCTGCCGCGGACGCCCCTACAGGCGGGCGGTCCATCCGGCCGTCACCCCGCCGGGTTCTTTACGGCAGGGACGGCCAGTCAACGACCTGAACAACATCCGCGCCCGAGAACGATTCGCCGTCAATCGTCATGCCCGAAAGCACCAGCTCGGCACATGGCGGCGCGACGATGTCTTTGACGGCCACTTCGGGGAACTTGGCGACGAGCTCGCCGCGGTTGTCGCTCTTGGTGTAGTCAACGGGCACGCCGTTGAGCGTGAGCGAATCCGTATCGACCAGGCCGTAGGCAATAGCCGCGTGGACGGTGACGTAGCCGCCCTGATCGGCGCCGAGCAGCAGTTTCATGGGCGCAATTTGGACGGCGACGTCGAGGGTGGCGCAAAGCGCGGTAACGGCTGCCAGCGTGAAGAACAGAGATGTCGCGATAATCGTGATTTTCCTCATGATCGGGACTCCTTCATCGGCAAAGGCGCGGGCGAAAGTGAAAGGCATCTCCACACCGCGCCCCTGGCGAGTCATGGTTTTGGCCTTCTGTTGCGAAGCGATGATGGACGCGACTCCTCCGGCAGGGAATCAGACGTACGGAGCGCGAAGCGACCCTGCCGGTTCAGGTCACGCGTACAGGGGAGGGGCGTTTGGCGTCAGCCGGTAGAGATAACGCTCTTTTCGCGAACCCTCGCTCCGGAACCTGTCACCGGAGGGGGTGGGAAACGGCTGCCGTGGCGACTGCGCAAGCTCCAGAATGGCGGCCGGATGGTGAAGGCCCAGCCATGACGACAGCGGGTCCGCGAACGGGCAGGCGTTCCGGGGTCGTTCGTCTTCCGGAAGCCGCGGTTCCTGAGCGGCCGCCGTTGCGCGGGCCTGTATCAGTTGGAAATCGAGGACGTTGGTCTGGTCGTCGCCGTTGACGTCGGCAAGGGGAGGGCCTGCGTCTGCCGCGAATGCCGCGTCGCACACGGCCTGAATGTCCAGCACATCAACGCGGCAATCGCCGTTGGTGTCGCCGCATACAGGACTGACGCTGTTCGGGGGACAGACGGATGCCGCCGCCAGGACCACGGCGGACGCCAGCGTCATTAAGCGGCACTTCCCCATTTGAACTCCTCGTACGAAATATACCCTCTCGGGCGATTTATGGCAAGCCTGCTTGACAGGATCCGGGACGGCTGGTAGAGTCAAGCAAGAGGTGGAATGTGCCTGCGTTCATTAAACGATATGGCGTAACATGCTGCATCGCGGCGATGCTGGCCGCGATATGCGGAGGACCAACGCCCTGCCTGTCCGCCTGTCCGGACGTAAACGCTGACGGCATCTGGGACGTCCTGGACGTTCAAGCCATCGCTTCCGAAGTGCTTGCCCGCCAAGCGGATCTGGAAACCCGCGATGTTAACGGTGACGGCCGGGTGGATGTGCGCGATTTCCAGGCCGCGGTGACTGAACTGGGGGAGTCGCCGCCAGCCTCCCAAGACCCGCCCGCAGAACGCAAGGATTCAAAAGCCTGCCTGTCAAGCGTCCGCAAGCCGGGCCCGGCATGGGTGACGTTTGAACTGGTTGCGGCCGGGCAATCCGTCCGGCCCGTGCCCCGCTACGCGGCGTGGCGCGTTTCCAAATCGGCCGGACCCTCGGTTGAGCGATTCCTTTTCCATCTCACGCCCAACGCTCCCCCCTGCCCCGCCTGACGTGTGCCTGATCGTAGACGGTGCGAGGGCGCCGTTCGGAAGTGATTGCCGAAAGCCCGGGAAGGTGGCGAGACACACGCGAATCCCGGCGTCATCGTTACCCGAAGGGCGTGCACAAGTATCAAAAGGAGTTCCAGTATGAGAATCAGAGTGCTTCTTATGACTCTGTTGATGTGTTGCGGCGTCCCGTTTCTGGCGGCAGCCGCTCAGGAGGACGCGCCGGAACAGGCTATGCTGGGCGATCTGAACCGGGACGGTTCGTGCGATATCCGCGACGTTCAGGCGATGATCTGCCAGGCGCTTCAGGTGCGCGAGCAGGTGCGCGAAGCCGACCTGGACGAAAACGGCGCCGTGAACATCTTCGACGTTCAAAGCGGCATCAACACGGCGCTCGAAACCGCGGGGCTTGTCCGGCGTGTTCGAGGGCGGGTTGAAGGCGAAGACACCCTGCTTCAGAGCCGGGTGCAGGTGCGGGCGGTTTCGCACGACGGGCAATACGCGCAGGGCGACGTCGACCCGGCGACCGGGGAATTCGTGCTGCGTCTGCGCGTGAACAGTGCGTGGAGCGTGGCCTTTTTTGCCGACCATAACGGGCAGGGGCAGCAGCAAACGGGCACGCTCGAGATCCCGGTTGGCGAGAAGGCTTCGTGCCTGGTGCCGCTGGCCGGTCTGTCGCATGGCGGCGAGCTCGACCTGGGCAATCTTCAGTTCCAGGAACGGATGCGCGCTACCCGGGACATGCGTACCATGTTTGCCCACATGAACCGCTGGATGTTCCAAAACGACAGCGACGGCGACGGGATCCCGGATTTCTGTGCCCCGCTGCTCACGCGGGCCCAGGAAGGCCCCGGCGTGCCGCAGGCGATGCGCCAGGGTGAAGGACTGGCCGTGTACGTCGCCCCGTGCGTCACGGAATGGCTGGAACAGATCACCGAGGTCTCCCTGACCGACGCGGATGAAGACGGCATCCCGGATTTTGTGGCGCCGCTCATAGACTGTATTGAGTCGAGTCTGGACGAGTGGTTTGCGGGGCATGGCCAGCCCATGCCAGGCAACGGCGACCAGGGAGCGAATTTCGTCGCCAACCTGATCGCCTACGTCGTGGACGGTATTCCGGAGTGGCTCGCCAACCTCGATAGTCCCGACGTCATTGACGCGGACGGCGACGGCATTCCGGATTATCTCGAGCCCTTGCTCAGGGAACCGGGCGGTCCCAATGCGGTCGACACCGACGGCGATGGGCGGCCCGATTTCGCCCAGGACGCCGACGGGGACGGCATCCCGAATTGCCTGGATGACGATTTCCGGTGTCCGAACGACTGCGACGGGGATGCCATCCCCAACGCCGACGACCGGGACCAGGACAATGACGGTGTGCCGAACTACGCGGACGCCGAACCCTGCAATCCGGACGTGCACTAGGAAAGACAGGATGGCTTGACCGCCTCCAGGGAACGTGGGCGGGCCCGAGTGCCCGCCCCTTCCCGGGGGGCTTGCGAAGGATACATGATGGAAGCATGGGTGCAGAGGTGGCGCGCCCCGCTTTGGGGGGCGGCGTGGGCGCTGTATGCCGGTTTTTGCGCCGGCGCAGCGCACGGCGCAAGCCTGACTGCCGGTACCCCGCGCTCGAATGACGACGCGACGCTCGCGATCCCGATTGTCCTGACGCCATTTTCGGGGGAACAGGTGGCCGCGCTCCAGTTTGATGCCGATTTTGATCCCAGGGGGTTGGCCCTGGCGGGCGAATCGGGTGCGTCTTTGGGCGCAGCCGCGCAGGCGGCCGATAAGTCCGTACATGCGGCGCGAATCCGGCCGGGCCAGCTCCGGGTCATCATTGCGGGCCTCAACCAGAATGTGATTGAACATGGCGAAGTTGCCGTGTTGCACTTTCAACGGAGGGAATCCTCCGGGGACCCCGCCGGCCTGGTTTCACTGACCAACGTGGTGCTATCGGACCCAACGGGGCTGGAAGTGCCTGCGCGTGCATCTGGCGGAGACAGCGCGGGCTTCACGGCAAGTTCTCCGGGAACCGGGGCCGTGGCGGGCTCTGAACGGGCGCAGGAGGCTTCGCGTTCCGGCGTGGTTCTGGTGGCGGCCGTTCTCGCGGCTGCGGGTGCCGGCTGGTGGTATCTGGGGTCTCGCAGGACCGGAAACCGCCGGAGGAGCCGGCCATGAGATGGCGTGTCCCAATCGGCTGCGTCGCATTGGCGGCCGCCATGATGGTCGTGGTGCTCGAGTCCGCTTTTGGGGCGGCCCTGCTCGATCTGGGTCGTGTCCGGCGCGAAGGCGAATACATCGCGATTCCGGTGGAGTTTACCCCGGACGCCGTCGCCGGTACCGCGGGTCTGCAATTTGATTTGCGGTACGACCCGGCACAGTTCCAGGTGGAAACCGTGGGGGCGGCGTATTCGGCAGTCCAGAGCGCCAAAGGCGTAACGTGGAGCGAACCGGCTCCCGGCCAGCTTCGTGTGCTGGTTGCGGGCATGAATCAGAGCCTGATGCCCCAAGGGACCGTTGCCTCGGTGTATCTGATTCCGGTGTCGGTCTCCTTCGATTCCGAGCCCTGCGAGTTTACTGCGGGCATCGCTTCGGGACCGTTCGGAGAGGATGTGCCTCTTGCGGTGCCCATGGCTCAGGAGGAGGAAACCGCCTCCGGGGATACGTCCGCGAAAACCGGCAATGACGGCGCCGGCGCGCTGCCTGAACCCGCCTCGAAACCGGAGCTTGCGGGTCGGGAAGCCCTTTCCGCCGAGGCCGTGCGGGATTCCTCCCAGTCACTGGAGAGCGCCGCATATGCGACGCCCGGTCCGACGGGAGGGCATCTTGACGGTGCCGCTGAGGAACGCGACGAAACCGTGTCTGGCGGCGTCTATCGTGGCGGAGTCGGATACGGCGGGGAGCCGTTGGCGCCGCGACAAGAGGGAGCGGTCTCCCCGGGAAACCCTGGCGCAGGGCCGCCTGAGCTGCGACACAGCGCGGTAAGAAGGCCGCGTTCTGCAGTTCCTGTCCCTGCGCAGGGCGCAATGCCCGGAACGATTGCGGAGCCGCAGCGTGACGCCACGGATGGTTCGGGCAGCGAGGCTGCGTCGGGCCACCGGGTGGATGTCGCCATGGTTCCCGGTTCCGGCGACGAGTTCGACCGGCCAAACGAATCGGCCTTTCGTTCAGTTCAAAACGATTCTCCACGCGCCGATGCCGTCCCCTCGGGCGACACGCACCCGTCCTGCCAGGCGGCTCTGTGTGGCGCGCTCGGGGCGGCCATGGCGCTCGTGCTCCTGATACGCTGGCGCTTTCTTGCACCGAGGGCGGGCGTACGGAGGCAGTGAGGAGCAATAGATGACTGGAAGCCTGTTTCGGGGCTTCGCCGCGCCGCGCATCGCGGTGATGGCGGGGTACCTTTTGTATGTGTCCGCGCCGGCCGGCGCTGCCGTTCTGGATTGCAGCGAAATCCGCGCTGGGGCGGGCGACGCGGGCGTGAGTATCTCGATTACCCTGACAGCGGATGCCGGCGAGGACGTCTGCGGCATTCAACTCGACATTCTTTATAACGCGGACTTTCTGAGCGTCGAAGGAGCCGAGTCCGGCGAAGCGGCTGTAGAGGCAGCGAAGGACGTCAACTTCAGCATCATTGAGCCGGGACGCGCCCGGCTTATCGTTGCGGGGTTCAATCAGAACGTCTTCCCCGACGGAATCGTAGCCTATGTCCAGTTCGCAATAGCCGCCGGCGCGCCCGATGCCGTGTATCTCGTGGCGCCGGTGGCGGTGCTGATCTCCGATCCTTGGGGACTCGATATTCCCGCGGCGGGAATTGCGGGGGCCATCATCGTGGGAACCGGCGGACTGGAGGGCTCCGATATCGATGGTGACGGTGTCTGTAACGCCACCGATGTTCAGCTTGTCGTGAATTCCGCGCTGGGGCTCGCCGTCGCGCATGATTGCGACGTGGACGGAGACGGCGTGGTGAATGCGCTGGATATTCAGCGGGTGATCAACGCCGCGCTCGGAATTGGATAACGGTTCCGATCTGCCCGAGCCTGTTCATCATCCGGTGCAAACGGGGCACCCGGTGAGGCCTTTTGTGGATTGTGCTCAAACGGCCATTCCGTGTTTACGGGAGCCCGTGCCGGACCAGGTTTCATCCCCCAACCGTTGTGCCCGTCGCGCACGGCACGCACGCCCCCGGGAATTCATGCCACAGGCGCGCCATGGCCGGGAACCCCGTACAGTGGGCAGGCATCAGGCGCTGGATGCCGAGCTGGCGCAACGCGTGGATGGTTCTCTCCATGCGTTCTTCGTTTGCCGAGACGAGATGCATGCCGCCGATGAGCATGTGAATGGGGCGGTTTTCCGTCAGCGCGCGCACATAGTCCAGCGTGTTGACGACTCCCGCGTGCGCGCAGCCCAGGACGACCACCGTCCCGTGACGCGTCTCCAGATAAAGGGCCTGATCGTCGGGAAGCAGGTCGGGTTCCCGGCCGGCGGTATCGGCAAAGAAGGGGCCGCCGGTGTCCTCGAAGCCGGTCCGCCGGGGGATTGGTCCGGTGACATGCACGCCCGGGAAGAGCTCCGTCGGCGATTCCGTCCATACGACTCGCGTGTTTTGTCGAACGGCCTCGACGCCAGGCGGAGGCATGCCGATCTCACGGGGCGGGCCGTCGGGCGGCTGCGAGTGCCTTGGTGCGAGCGCGGCGGGATGCAGGAAGAGGGCGAAGGGCGTGCCTTTCTCGGAGAGGGCGGCCAGCCCGCCGGTGTGATCGAAATGCCCGTGGCTCAGCACCACGGCATCGACGGTCTCCAGAGGGATATCGAGGCGGCGCGCGTTGTGTGCCAGAACGCCGCCCTGGCCGGTGTCAAAGAGGATGCGGTGGCCGCGGTGTTCAATCCAGAACGCAAGTCCGTGTTCCGCCAGAAGGCCGCGCCCTGAGGCGGTGTTGTCAACTACGACCGTGATGCGGGGCATGACGAGGATTCCTTCCTGCAATGCAACGCGTGTCCTCTGGCGTGCCTGTTCATCGCTGCACCACCGCGACAATAAAGGGCCCTTCGGCGCTCCTGTCGAGGGGATCACGGCGTGATCGATCGTGGCGTTCGGGGCCGAACACGCGGTCCGGGTCAGACGCGGCCATGCGGACGGGGCCAAAGGGCTGAAGCAGCTCGCGCAACGCGTCAGGGGAGAGGAGATGTCCGGATGCATACGGCTGCGTGCCTTCGGTCAGGCGGCGGCGGTTGAGCGCGGCGGCGCGGTTTAAGGTACCAATCAGGATATGGCCCCCTGTTCGGACACACCGCGCCATCTCCCGCAGTGCGCCTGCGGGGTCCGCCAGGAATTCCAGCGTGGCCATGGCGGCGGCGACGTCGAACGACGCATCTTCAAACGGGAGCCGGCTGGCGTTTCCCGCGCAACAGGCCACACTGCGCCCGTGCGCCTTGCACGCGATCTCGAGCATGTTCGTGGAGAGGTCCATGCCCGTAACGATGTAGCCCAGGGAGGCAAAAAAACAACTCCAGTGGCCCGTACCGCAGCCGACGTCCAGCAACCGCGAAGGACCGCCGGGGCGGCCGAGGATCCGGAGCACATCGGCCTTCTGCGTTGCGTCGTGTTTCATCCCGTCGAGCGTCGCATACCACCGATCGTATTCCCGGGCCAGTGGCCCGAAGTCAACGAGGCTGTGGCCGCGGGTTTCGTCCGGCGAGTTCACGAGCCCCGCCTTTCTCCGCCGGAAACGTCGGGCGAGCGGTCGAGTTCACGCCGGACGGCCTCCCATGCCGACCGGATATCTTCGGCGCAGCCGTTCCTCTGGTACTCCACCACGGACTTCCGGGCGACCTGCGCCTGCGTGACGCCCCGGTCATACCGGATCCGTCCCGCGACCCGGAGGCCGCGTCGCAACGCATGCGTTTCGGTCATCATGGCAACCTCGGGGTTCAGGTCCCACTTGTTGACGCATACCATGGCGGGAACAGCGAAATGCTTCGCGAGATCCGTCACGCGGTTGAGGTCGTGGAGTCCGCTCACGGTGGGCTCGGTAACGACGAGGATGAGGCTTGCCCCGGTGATCGAAGCAATGACCGGGCATCCGATTCCCGGGGAGCCATCGATGAGGATGAGGTCCCGTTTGAGGGCCTGGGCGATTCTTCGCGCTTCCTGACGCACCGTGCTGACCAGCTTGCCGGAGTTCTCTTCGGCTATCCCCAGTTTAGCATGCACCATGGGTCCGTGTCGGGTATCGGAGACGAACCATTCGCCGTTGATGGCCTGTTCCAGCACGATGGCCTGTTCGGGGCAGAACCAGGCACAGACCCCGCAGCCCTCACAGGCGATCGGGTCGATCCGGTAGACCCGGCCGCCCGGCGGCTCGTGGGGGCGGTCCGCCAAAACGGCACCGAACCGGCACAGTTCGCTGCACTTGCCGCACCCGCGGCACAGGCCGGGGTCGAGCCGGGCGCGTTTGCCCCCCGAGAAAGGCTCGCGCCGCTGGATTTCGGGTTCAAGGACAAGGTGCAGGTCCGCGGCGTCTACGTCGCAATCGGCCAGGACGGCATTTCCCGCCAGGGCGGCAAACGAGGCGACGATGGAGGTCTTGCCCGTGCCTCCTTTGCCGCTGATGACCACCAGTTCTTTCATGGGGCGCATCTCCGGCCGGCGGTTGCCTCCGTTTCATCGAGGGATGCCGCGATGCGGTGGAGCAGTTCGGAAAACAGCGGGACGTATCCGGGCAGGGCCTCGCAGACCATCTCGCCCCGAGAATAGGCCTCGGCCACATGCCGGTCGTCGGGTATCTCGACGAGGATCGGTATCTGCTCGTGTTCACACCACGCGTGGGTGTCGCTGGCGGAAGTGCCGGCGCGGTTGATCACCACGCCGAACGGCAGGCCGAGCACGCGCACCATCTCTACGGCCAGTTTCAGATCGTTCAGACCGAACGGCGTGGGTTCTGTTACCAGCAGCACATAATCCGAGTCGCGAACGCTCTCGATGACAGGGCACGAGGTCCCGGGAGGGGCGTCAATGACCACAAGACCGGCGTCGGGCGCGGCGGCTTTCACGGCCCGGATCACCGGCGGACTCATGGCCTGGCCAATGTCCAGAATGCCTTGAATAAACCGGATCCCGTTCGCGTTGCCCGTCTCGAGCCTGCCGGTGCTCCGGCGCGATTCGGAGAGCGCTCCCGAGCCGCACACAAGCCAACAGCCGCCGCAACCATGGCACAGTTCCGGGAAGATCAGCACCTTTCCCTTGATGGGAACGATGGCGCTGTATTGACAGAGTACGCCGCACAGGCCGCAGTTCGTGCATTGGGTTGTCTTGAACGCGGGAATGCTTACATGAACCGGTTCGCGTTCGGTGATTGCCGGTTTGAGAAACAAGGCGCCGTTGGGCTCTTCGACGTCGCAGTCCAGATAGGCCACCGTGTGGCCCTCGCGCGAGGCCACGTATGCCAGGTTGGCGGCGACGGTGGTCTTGCCGGTGCCGCCTTTCCCGCTTGCGACAGCGATTCTCATGGATTCCTTCCTGCGTGTGGGGCGCGGGCTGCCACGTCCCGGCGGCACCCGGGAGACCCGGAGGCGGAGCAGGAGCTGCTCCGTCTCCCGGGTTCGTTGAATTATTCTTCTTGGGCCTTGCTCTCGAGCTCTTCGATGCGCTTCCTGATACCCTCAAGCGCCTCTTCAAAGTAGTTCGCCTGGTCTTTGAGCATCTCGATTTCGTGTTCTCGGGGTACCGTGGGGGCGCCGGGTCCGGCATACGGCATGCCGCCGAAGGCGGGGTAACCGTACGCGGCGCGCTGCCAGCCCGTCAGTCCGGTGGCGAAAAATCGGTTACGCCAGCCCCGGCCGCCGCCACGGCCGCCGCCCCGGCCCCAGCCGCCACGGCCGGGCACCGAATTCATGTATCCGGGAACGGCATAGCCCGCGCAGAAACCGGCTGCGCGTCCTGTCATCGGGCCCATACCCATCGGGCCCGTTCCATCTCCACCTGGCATGATCATTCTCCTTTTCACAGACCGGCGTACTTGCCTGTCTGCTCGTGCGCTACGTTCGCGTCATTGTCGCTCCGCAGGTCGAACAGACCTGTTGAGCGCAGGGCTGACCCGGCGTATGCGGCGCCTTGTACCCGCATTTCGGACACACGCATTCACCGCCCGGACCCGCGGCGAAAGGGCCGCCCATTCTTCCGCGGCCCTGACCACGACCTTGTCCGCCACCCTGTCCACGGCCCTGTCCGCCGCCTTGGCCACGGCCTCCACGGGGCGGTCCTGATCCATCACCTCTGGGCATAGCCACCTCCTTTCCAACTCGTGCTTCCGGCCATGAGCGCCGGCGTTCTCAACAAGAATTCGCTGACGAGTCCGACTCACGCCTGTCCACGGCGGCCCTGACCGCGGCAGCGCCGTCGCCTGCCGCAGCAGCCGGGCATCAGAAACGGGTTCGGGTTGAGCCGGTTCGCGATGTACGACGCCAGAACGGGCTGCACCTCGCCACACGTGTGGGGAATCACCTTGATGCCTGCATTGGACAGGGCCATCTCAAACGGCCACGAGATCGCGCCGCAGATCAATACGTCGACGCCCATCCCCGCCAGTTCCATCACGCGGCCGTGCAGGTCGCTGCAGAAGAGCCGTACCGTGCGTTGTTCCACGGCCTGGGCGTCAACAACGTCCGCCACCACCAGGGTGGCTGCAACGTCGAACACCGGGGAAATCCGGCCCTGCCATTCTGGAATCGCGACTTTCATTGCCTGGAGAGAATCAAGTTGCGTGCCAACCGCGTGCTTTCCCCGGCAAACCGGCCTATCCCGGCATTTGCACCGGATCGCGGGCACAAAAAAGGCCCATGATCGTGCAAATGAAGTAAATTGCTGCTTCGAGAAGTGGCATTTTGCGCGATTATAGGGTACTCTATCTTACAGGAGGCTCCATGAAACCTACGGATCACGCAGCGCAGCGGGAAGCCGCCATCCTGAATTCCGTTAACGAGGGCGTTTTTACGGTCGATCAGGAATGGCGGATCACGTGTTTCAACCGTGCGGCCGAACGCATCACCGGCGTTTCGCGAGAGCAGGCTGTCGGCAGCCGGTGCTGTGATGTCTTTCGCGCCAGCATCTGCGAGACGGACTGCGCGTTGCGCAAGACGATGTCCGAGGGCCATCCGGTGGTGAACGCGACCGCGCACATCGTGAATCACGAGGGGCAGCGCATCCCCATTCGCCTCTCGACGGCCTTGCTGCGCGACGACATGGGCGCGGTGATCGGGGGGGTGGAGACCTTCCAGGATTTGACCCAGATCGAGCAGTTGCAGAAAGAGCTGGAAAGCCGTTACACGTTTGAGGACATTGTGGGGCGGAGTGCCGCGATGCTGCGGCTGTTTGACGTGGTGCCGCAGATTTCCGCGAGCACGAGCACGGTGCTCATCGAGGGCGCCAGCGGGACCGGGAAAGAGCTGTTCGCGCGCGCCATCCACAACCTCTCGCCCCGGCGCAGGAAACCGTTTGTGGCCGTCAACTGCGCCGCGCTGCCGGATACCCTGCTCGAGAGCGAGCTGTTCGGCCACAAGGCCGGCGCGTTTACGGACGCAAAACGCGACAAACCGGGGCGCTTTGCGCTGGCCCACGGAGGGACCATTTTTCTGGATGAGCTCGGCGACATCTCCCCCGCGATGCAGGTGCGGTTGTTGCGGGTGCTTCAGGAACGTCAGGTCGAACCGCTGGGCGGTCTCAAACCGGTTCCGGTCGATGTTCGGGTCATTGCCGCCACGAACAAGGACCTCGCGGAGCTGGTGCGTTCGGGCGTGTTTCGCGACGACCTGTATTACCGGATTCGCGTGGTCTATCTGAAGCTGCCGGAACTGAAGCAGCGGCGGGAAGACATCCCGCTGCTGGTCAACAGCCTCGTTGCCAAGTTCAACCGCTTGCAGGGCAAGGATATCGCGGGGGTGTCGGACAGGGTCATGGCCCGGCTCATGGAATATGACTATCCGGGCAATGTCCGCGAACTGGAGAACATCATCGAACAGGCGTTTGTTTTGTGCCGCGGCGGTCTGATCGAGGGCGAACACATGCCGCCGGAACTGCGCCCTTCCACGGGCGTGGAGCGCGACGAACCCAGGGCCATGAGTCTCGAAGCCATGGAACGGCGCCTGATTCAGGAAGCGCTCGCACGCCACTCGGGAAACCGCAAGAACGCGGCCGCCGAGCTTGGCCTCGACGTGAGCACCTTGTACCGCAAGATTCGCGCTCTGGGCATTGTGGCGCCGGGCAGGGACGGGCGCGGCCAGCGCAGACAGTAGTGCATATTGCATGATTGGGCGCGTCCCGGCATTTTCTAAGCCACCGAACGGCCACAGAGGGCATAGTAATCCCAGTGTTTGAACACGCCGGAGCAGCACGGGGACCTGTTCCAAGCGCCGTCTCCGGCGCGACTACGTGTCCCCGTTCGGATGACCGGCGAGGGCGCCGGCCCCACACCGGATCCGGATACGAGGCCATGCCGAGCTGGAGCCCGGCGATCCCGGGGCGCCCCACAGACGAGGAAAATGGCGCTCCCGGGACCCCGGAACGGGGTCGAATTCGAGTCCCGGGCGCAGCCCAGGGATCATGGGCACCACCACGCCCCTACCCCGAAAGGGGGTTGAACAAGCCCTCCCATTTCGGTGTCGCTGCTGTCTGCCGTCCCTACGGGACTCATGGTTGGAGGGATACGGGGGTTCCCACCACTGAAGTGGTGGGCTATTTTCTTTCGTCCCTACGGGACTCAAAGTGGACACGGCGCCAATCCCGTTTACTTTTGTCCCTGAACGGGCCTGAATCCGGGCGCGCCCGATCCACGCGTCTCACCCGCGGTCCTTCACAAAGAGCAGTCTCGAGGCAGCCTCCCTGGTGTGAATCCGGGTTATCGTGCTGTTATGGCACGCGCCTTGCTTCCTTGAAAATCATGGAGGAACTACCATGAGAATTGCAGTCACAGCGCAGGGCAGCGATATGAACGCCCCGGTCGATCCGCGCTTCGGCCGGGCGAAGTGCTTTATTGTCGTAAACACGGAGGCGGAGGGGTTCGAGGCCGTGGACAACAGCATGAACCTCAATGCGTCCCAGGGCGCGGGCATTCAGGCGGGCAGGAACGTGGTCGAGCTGGGCGTTGAGGCGGTTGTCACCGGTCACGTGGGCCCCAGGGCGTTCGCCACCCTCCAGTCGGGCGGGGTCGGCGTGTACACGGGCGCGTCAGGCACGGTCGCGGAGGCCGTCGAGCAGTTCAAGGCCGGCGCGCTCATGCGTCAGGACGGCGCCGATGTCGAGGGGCACTGGGTATAGACGATGCGTGTACCCATACGGCGATGGAAGGTTCATCGCCACAAACGATACGAGGCATTAAGGAACAACACGATGAAGATTGCTATCCCAACGGCTGACGGACGGCTTGCGGCTCACTTTGGTCACTGCGACCAGTTCGCGGTCGTGGAGATCGATTCCGCGACTAAGGCCATCCTTGGCACGGTCTATCTAACGCCGCCGCCTCACGAGCCCGGCGTGTTGCCGCGATGGCTCCACGAACAGGGCGCCAACGTGATCATTGCGGGTGGCATGGGGCAACGCGCCCAGGTGCTGTTCGCGCAGCAGGGCATCGAGGTGCTTGTCGGCGCTCCCGCCGCCGCGCCCGAAGCGATCGTCTCGGCCTACCTTGAGGGCGCCCTGGAGACAGGCGGGAACCTCTGCGATCATTAGTCTTTTCCCACGGTCGCTGTCTTTCCCGGAAGTGCCGGGCGCGAGCTCGGCATGGCTTCGCCCCAGACACGGGTCCACCGGGTCCACCGGGTCCACCGGGCCCGGCAGGCCTCCGCTGCTCTTCCGCTCTGTGCGCCTGACAAGCCCCTCTCCAACGTCAACCCCGACTGCATCCGAGGCTCCGCGGGGCATTGATCTTTTCCGTTTGCAGGAGTATTCTCCCGCGCCGTCGGCAATACGTGGCGTCCGGTTTGCCCAAGAGGGCAAACGCCGGATGAGGCAACATCTGAGGGGGGCGTGTGATGAGGGAACCTCGGCTTTCGGGCGTGCTGCATCCTGAATACACGATTGGTGCGGGCGGACGTTTCTGGAGGGGGCTGCATCGCGCCCCATCGGCCCCGCGCAAACAGGCCGGCCGGACCGTGCTGTTTCTTCTTCCCGTGTTCCTGCTGGCGTTCGCGAATGCCGCGCCGGGGGCGATCATCCTGGGCGACGTGAATCACGATGACGATATAAACGCGCAGGACGTTCAACTCGTCATCAACACGGTGCTTGGGATGGATACCGGCGTGGACTGCGACATCAACCGGGATAAGAAGACGGACGCCGTGGACGTCCAGTTGGTCATTAATGCGGCGCTGGGCCTTCAGATCGGCGTGAAGGTGCCTGATCTGACGGGCATGACGGAGGGGGAAGCTTCCGGCGCGCTCGCTTTCGCCTACCTCACCGTGGGCGACGTGACATCGGAGACCAGCGCCACCGTTCCCGCCGGGCAGATCCTCAGCCAGGACCCGGCCGCGGGCGCGAGCGTTGCGCCCGAAACCACGGTGGCGGTCGTCCTGAGTTCGGGGCCGCCGCCTTCCACGGGATGGACCTATATTCCGTCGCAGACCTCGGTCTGGGGGCTGAAAATCGAACAAACGAGCGACGGCGGGTATGTCATGGGCGGGGGATATACCGGCGGCTACGACATGTACGCCCTCAAGCTCACGCCCACCGGGGCGGTGGAGTGGGATGCGGATTATTCCGAAGAAAGCCCCAACGGCAACGACCTGTGGCGGGCGGAAGCCCACGGCCTGAATCCGGCCGGGGACGGCGGATACGTCATGCTGAGCAGCGGCGGGTTTGTGTTGCTCAAGCTCGACAGCCAGGGCAACTACGTGTGGGACAAATCGTTTGCGCCGGACAACCCGTATACGCCCGGTAAGCCCTGTTCGCCAACGGTGTCCGGCGAACTGTGTGTCTGCAGCGACGGCGGCTTCTTTGCGGCCGGGTCTTCCTATGTGGGCGGATACTTTCTGGCCAGTGTGCTTAAGACGGACGCTGCCGGCAACCTGGAGTTCTGCCGGGTCATCAACGACAACGCCAAGGCCTACGACCAGCAAATCGAGGCCGGCCAACAAACCGCGGACGGGGGATTCGTTATCTCAGGCTATTCGGAAAACGGCAGTCTGCATGGCTATCTCGCGCTGCTCATCAAACTGGACGCCGACGGTCTGCTCGAGTGGTCCAAGACGTATCAGTGCGTCGAGCTGGGGTATGGCGCGACGTCATACGCCGTGACGCAGACCGCCGACGGGGGGTATGTTCTGGGCGGCTTTCTCGTCAACGACATCACCAAAGTGTTGAATCACGGTCCGTTTCTCGCGAAGACCGATGAATATGGCGAACTGGTCTGGATGCGCGCCTATGGCGGTTCCGCGACCGTTTATGATTTGAGAGACATCGAGGAAACGCCGCACGGCGATCTCCTGGTCTGCGGTAACACGTCCGGGAAACTGATCCTGTCGAAATTCAACGCCAACGGCGATCTGCTGTGGAATTTTGTGATGACGGAGCTGCCGTCGGCCGTGGGTCACGACCTCGAACTGACCCCGGACGGGGGCTGCATCATGGTCGGTTCAGGCCCGACGGGCGGGCCCACGGTGGTCGTCAAGATCAACAACGTCTATCTTCCAGAGTAGGCGCCTGGTCTGCGCGCTGCGCCGGGCCGGTAACCGTCGTGTTGTTTCCGGGTGCACCGGGACATCAGAAGCCCAGGAGGCTCTCAAGCGAGGGCAAGGGCCGGAACTGGCTTATCGCAAAGAGGACGTAGAAGCCGAGCATGCCCAGCGCCTCGATACGGTTGATCTTGAGTCCCGTCGTGACAAAGACCTGAATCACGACCGCCGCGAGAATCAGGAACGGCATGGCAAAGGAGATCAGCGCGGGTTCGACTGTCATGGGCCGGATGACGCAGCAGATCCCCAACACGACGAGCTGCGTGAAAATGTTGGAGGCGTAAACCTCCCCGATCGTGACGTCCGACTTGTGTTTGAACGTGGCGGACAGACTGATCGTGAGTTCCGGCAGGCTGGTCCCGAACGCAAACAGCAATACGCCCATGGCCAGCGGGGGGATGCCGAGGGCCGCGCCCAGCGAGGCGCCCGAGTCCAGGGCGATCTTCGAGCCGGCGATGACGATGAAGATGCCCAGGGCCGCGAACACGGCCGCCTTGGCTCTGGGCGCCGGGGCGCGCGTGGCGTGTTCGCGGGTATCTTCAACGCGGGCGGTCTTGAGCACGCTCAGCACGTAAGGAATATAGACGAGCATCAGGAGCAAGCCTTCGGAGCGGGACAGGCGCCCGTCCAGGGAAAGCACGAGCACAAAGGCGCTGGAGAGGATCATCCAGCTGGACTCCCGTTGCTGCACTTCTTCAAGGATGTCGATGGGGCGCAAGAGGGCGCACACGGCGGTCACGAACGTGAGCGTGACGAAGTTCGAGCCGATGACGTTGCCGATCGAGATGGAGTCATCGCCGCGCAGTATGGCGAATCCCGAGATGGTGAGTTCCGGCAGACTGGAAAGCACGCTGACGCCAAGGACGGTAATGACCAGTTCCTTGACGCCCAGGGCGCGCGCCAGCAGGCCGATGTTTCGGGTGATGAACTCTGACCCGCCCCACAGGAGCAGCAGGCCGGTCAGGAACAGCAGCACGGTTACGCCCATCGAGACCTCCTTCCGCCGCAATCCACGGATACTCTACTCGAGACGGCACGGCCTTTTCGAGCATGGAAGGCCATCCGAATCGAGGGGCAGGCGCCGCTGACACGCCGGTCCGGGAAAAGAGGAAGTTTCTTTCGGCCGGATGGTTTGGAGTAGGATCTCCGGGAAACACACGCGGGAGGGTAGCAACGTGTTGCGACGAATGCCTGTCATACTGCTGGTGGCAGTTTCCGCCATTCAATCTTCAGCTGCCGGGGAAATCAGGATCGAGACGATGAACGACTGGTCCATCGTAGTGGCCGGCGACACCACGGCGAGCGAGCGTTACGCCGCGGAGGAGTTCCAGTCGCTGTTCCGCCAGTTGACCGGGGTGGCGCTGCCGATTACCGGCGAGGTTCCCGCCCGATCGAAAAACATTTTTATCGGGGCCGGGGCCGCGGCCGCCGCCGGCCCATCGGGCTTTGATGCAGACGGCATGGGCGAGGAATCGCTGCGCATCCGCGTTCTCGGCGAAAACGTTGTGGTAGCGGGCGGCCGGCCGCGCGGAACGTTGTATGGCGTCTACGAGTTCTTTGAACGGTATTGCGGCGTACGTTTTCTGACGGCAGACCAGACCTATTTCCCCGCCGTGAGCCAGGTGCCGCCGCTCGGGGAGGTGGACTTCTCGTATACGCCCCCGTTTTCATTCCGCTGGAGCTATTACAAGGAAAATTCCGACCGTCCGGAGTTCGCGGCGCGCATGCGCATCAACACCGTCACGCAGGACGAGAAACTTGGCGGGATAACCCGGCAGACGCTCATCGGGCACAGCTACGCACGCTGGATCACCACCGAGAAATACGGCGCGACCCATCCGGAGTACTTTGCGTTCATCGACGGCGAGCGGAAATGCACCCTGCCCACCCCTTCCACCGAACCGTGCGTAACCAATCCGGACGTCATCGATATCATCACACAGGGTGTGTTGGCCGATCTCGAGGCCAATCCGGACCTGGAGAACATCGCGGTCAGCCAGAATGATAATGACGCCTATTGCCGCTGCCCCGAGTGTGAGGCGATCAACCAGCGCGAAGGCACACCCATGGGGGCAAACCTGGCCCTGGTCAATGCCGTGGCTGAGCGCGTGGAAAGCCGGTATCCCAACGTCAAGATCGGGACGTTGGCCTATTGGTATACGCGCAAAGCGCCCAAGACCATCGTGCCGCGCAAGAACGTGCAGATTCAGTTGTGCAGCATTGAGTGCTGCGAACTCCATCCGATCGACGATCCCGGCTGTCCCAAAAACCGGGAATTCTGCGAAGACGTGCGCGCCTGGAAAGCCATCTGCGACAATGTATGGGTGTGGAATTACAACACGAATTTCTCGTACTACGATTTGCCGTTCCCGAATCTCAGCGTGATTGGGCCCAACCTGCGGTTTTTCAGGGACAATCACGCGCGGGGCGTGTTCATGCAGGCCAACGGCAACGGGAACGCGGGCGAGTTTTGCGATTTGCGCAACTACGTGCTTTCCCGTTCGCTTTGGGATCCCTCCCTCGACAGCAACGCCCTGGTGGAGGAGTTTTGCCGCCTCCATTATCAGGAGGCCGCGCCGGCCCTGCTGGAGTACATACAGTTCATCCGCGAGAACGCGGAACGGCGGCAGTGCCACCCGAACTGCGGAGCGGCCCCTGTGGAACTTGGCCTGACGAACGAGGTGGCGTTCAAGGCCATGGCCCTGTTCGACCAGGCGCTCGCGGCCGCCAGAAGCGACGCCGTTCGGGCCCGCGTCGAGAAAGCCTCCATACCCGCGTACCGGACGCTCATCCTTGTCAACGGGTATCCGTGGCGCGTCGAGAACGGAATCTGCAGACGCGACTGGCCGGAACCGTACCGCGGTCTTGTGCCGCGGTACATCGCCTTGTGCAAACAATACGGCATGACGATGGTGTCGGAACAGCTTTCCGCGCAGGAGTATTTTGACCGCCTCGTGAAAATGGAGTCGATGCCCGCGCTCCGCATCGAAAACGGGACATGGCGGCTGACGGTGCTGCCGGAACAGAACGGAAAGCTGGTGGAGATGTTCCACAAGCCCACCGGACGGTGCCTGCTTCCCGCAATCCTCCGCGATAACATTCTTCAGGGGGCGCTTGACGAGGTCGGGCAGATGGGCCTGGCTTCCAATGCGTTCACGGCCTTTGAAGGGGAGGCGGACGCTGACCGCATCCGGCTCCACCGTTCGCTTGACGACGGCTCCACCGTGGAACGTGTCATCCGGTTGCAGGACGAAGTCATCGCGTTCGAATCGCACATACATCATCGCGGCCCGGCCCCGAAACTTCTGCAATTCCGCGTGCGGCCGGAATTTGACGCCTTTACGGGCTCGACGGACTCGGACGTCGTGAGTGTGTACATCAAGGCGGAGGAGTGGGAGAAGATTAACCGCGACTGGGCGGGCAACAGCGGGCCGGATAAGGACAGGATGCTCCGTGCGCGGGGCGGCGGATTCGCGTATTTCAATCACGAGGTCAAGGCGGGTGTCCGGATCGATTACCCGCCTGACTGTGTCAAATCCCCGCAATTGTGGTGGCGTCCCCAATACCAGCAGGTGAACCTCGAACTGTTTTCGCAGGAACAGGAAGTCGCGCCCGGGCAGGCGTTGTCCATGGCGTACCGGTTCCGGTTCCTTGCCGAACCGCCAACAGGAAAGGAGTGACGGCAATGCATCGTGAAAACGCAGGCAATTTGGGCCGCCGTAACATCCAATCGGGCCTGGAGGCACAATCACCCGGGGGACGGGCATGCGGCACGACCACGTTGCATGATGCCGCGCGCCGCCGCTTTGCCGGGTGCAGCCCGGGGTTGCTGCTGCTGGCCGTCGTAGCGGCGGGAAGTCTCGGCGCCGCGGAGCCGACGCCGAGTGCCCTGGAATCGGAGCCGTCGGGCTGGATCAGCATCATGCCGCCCGCCGACCTGAACGGATGGTCGCGGGTGCCGGTGCCGCCCGGCGAGCCGCTCGGCAAGCAGCAGTGGCACATGGATGAATCGGGGAAGATACTCGTCTGCGAGGGCGACGGCGGGCACGACATGCTTTTGTGCAACCGGGAGTTTGGCGATGCCGTGTTTCACGTTGAATTCCGCTACACCAAAGTCGAGGGCAAGAGTGGATACAACAGCGGGGTGTATGTGCGAAACTCCACCGATGGAGCCATCTGGCACCAGGCCCAGATAGGCGACGCCGCCGGCGGGTACCTGTTCGGTGAAACGCCCGGGCCCGACGGACAGAAGAGGTTCTTCACCACCACGGAGGAGGTCAAGGAAGGCCGGGTAAAGGCCGCGGGCGAATGGAACACCCTCGAGATCACCGCGCGCGGAAAAACGTTGACGCTGTGGGTCAACGGCGCCGTGACCTGCCAGGTCGCGGATTGCGGCCGTCCGAAGGGCCTCGTGGGAGTCGAAGGCGAAGGCTTCCGGATTGAATTCCGCAATCTCAAGGTCAAGAGATTGCCGTAGCGGGTCCGGCTGCCGCCTGGACCCGTTCTGGGCTCAATTCCCGCGGACGAACCGCTGCCAGGGAGGCAGGCGGACCAGCAGGATCTCGTAAACCATCTGGGCGGTCTCGGCGGGCCCGAACGCGCGCGCTTTGGCAATTTCGTCGCGCCGGGCGGGATCAATCACTTCCACCCAGGCCACCGTGTAGATGTGCTCGTCCTTGCCGCCGATGGCGATGCTCTCTGAAAAAAACACGCGGCGCCCGTCGCGGGACAGGATGGGCCCGTGGTTGGTGAGCTCCTCGCGCTGGATGTCGTAGGTGAGCAGGTACAAACCGGACTGCGCGGCGGGGCGGCCGTCCAGGGCAACTTCGGGCCCGTGGGCGAGGTAGAAGAGGGTGTTGCCGGGTCCCAGCATGAAACCCAGTTGACTGATCTCGGGATTGCGCGGCATGCCGCGATAGGCGCCGGGCCGCATCTCGTCCACGGTTCGGAGATAGTTTGCGGCAGGGTCAAACTCGAACAGGGTGGTGGTCTCCCAGGTGATTCCCCAGAAGCTCTTCGTGGCCGGGTTCCAGTCGATGACGCGCCAGTTGTACTGGAAATCGCCCCGTTGGGTCTCGACGGCGGACTGGGACACGGGCAGGCGGGCCAGATCCAGCCCGTGAATGTAGGTCACCGCGTTGTAGGCGGCGGGATCGAATTTCCATATCCTGCCGTACATGGTGGAGCCGTAGACCTCGCCGGAGGGCGCCACGCCGAGCGTACGGCAGACGCGATCCCATTCCCAGGGGTGTTCGCCCCATTCGCCACGGCCCTGGACGCCGCCCCAGCAGCGCATTTCCTGCTTCGCGATGTCGTATGTGAGCAGGATGCCCGACGGCCACGTCAGGCCGTAGAGCACTTCGCGCTGCGTGTCCATCGCCATGGTGATGATGCCCTCGCCCGGGACGCCGCGGGCGACGTCGGTGAACTGGCCGGTCTGCAGGTCGTAGTTCACAAAGCGGCCGCCGCTGTATGGCGCCTTGCCTTTGGAATCGAATTCCGGAAGTTCGCCGTGGTAATGCGACGTGTGCGTCGTGAACCAGAGTTTGCCCTGGTGTTCAACAAGGGGCGTATGCACCTTGCCCTGGGGGACGTGGGTCGCGGCTGGCTCCTGAAGCACCTCGTCCAGTTTCCCGACGAGCGTGATGGCCTCGGTTGCAGGGTTGAAGATGTAGTACCGGCATCCGAAATCGAAATTGTGCGTATTGATGACGAAATGGACGTTGCCGTCGGAGGCCACGGTGAGCGCGTGGTAATTGCTGTCGCCGACCAGGAAATCGGGCTGGAACAGGTCCGCCTCGACATGCCGGTCCAGCTCCTGCATCCGAACGGATGATTTCTGGACCACGGGATTCGCCGCAGCCAGGGCGAGGCCCGGGATGAGCAGCCCCGCCAGGAAGACCACCCGGCGTGCGGCGCGGATATCAGCTCGGAAACGAACCGCTGGAACCATCTCCCTGCTCCTTTCGTACGCGGGCCGGCATCTGCTCCATGCGGACACCTGACCGCGCCGGCGCTGCAACGAACCGGTCAGCGTTCCTCAAAGATCGCGACGCCGAGCGCATCCACGCGTTTAAACAGCACATAGAGCCGTCCGTTCGCGTCGACGGCCATTTTGTTCTCGCCGCGCTCGTCCTCCCAGAGGAAGAAACTCGTTACCAGGCAACCGCTGTTGTTGAATTTCATGATGCGGGCGGGCCGGGGCTCGGGCTTGGCGGAATTCTGGACCAGTCCGGCCGTGTCGCGCACGGCCAGGTACACGTTGCCCCATTGGTCGCCGCAGATGCTGGTGATGGCCACGAGTCCGTCGGGCGGGTCGGGCTGTCCGAAGGCCAGGACGAATTCGCCGTTCGCGGTGAATTTCTGGCATGGGCCGTAATAGTTGGGCACGAACACGTCCCCGTTGGCATCCACGATGACGCCATACGGCTCGTTCAAGTCGCCGGGCCGTACGCCGTTTCGCCGCCAGGATTCAACGAACGCGCCGTCGTTTTCATACACGTTCACCTGCATGTTGTCTGAATCGGCGGCGTAGATGCGCCCGGCCGGGGAGAAGGCGACGCCTTGCGGCTGCATGATCTGTCCGGGGCCGATGCCTTTCTGCGCGAAGGCATGAAGAAACGCGCCGTCAGGGTCGAACACCTGAATGCGCGGGGGGCCCGTGCGCATATCGCAGGCGACGATGTTGCCGTCGGGCGACACGTCAACGTTGCGAAGCTCGCCGAAATGTCCGGGGGTGTTGCCGCCGGGTTCGCCCACGCCGCCCAGGGCCTCGCCTTCGGGGGTGAACCGGAGCACCTTCGAATGCCCCCCGTCGCTTATGAGCAGGTTGCCCGAGCGATCGACGGCGATGTCCAGCGGATCCTTGAGCTGCCCGGAGCCGTCCGCGGGTTCCTGCCATTGGCCCACGAGTTCGTAGGCCGGTGCGCCGGAGCCGATGAGGACCGTTGCCCAGAGCCGCGGATTCTCCGCGCGGTCGACCGTGGCGCAGATGTGAACTTCACAGGGGCGCGGCGCCTCGTTTGGCGCCCGGTACACGCCTTCGCCGTCGATGGCGCCCAGCGTGTCGTTGCCGCCCGGAATGCCGTTCACGGCCCAGGACACCTCGCCGGCGACGTACGCTTCGTGCAGCCATTGCGGTTCGAACACCGCCCGGAACTGCTGCGTTTCGCCGGGAGCCAGCTGAACAAGGGCGGGGCGGATGCCGGCCCGGCCCGCGGGCGTTCCGGTTTCCGCGGTCTGCGCCGAGCCGCCCCGCGGCCAGAGGGCGAGCACGCATGCAACAGAACCCGCAAGCAACCACCGGTTCAACGACAGACGCATAAACGGCTCCTTTCAGGCGGGACAGGCGGCGGGCACTCCCCCAAGGTTATCTCGGCGCCGAGATCTCCACCCCCATACGCTCGTTCCCAACGAAGATGCTGTACACAATCCCGTTTTCGTCGACCGTAGACCAGTTTTCGGCGTGTGCGTCGACGTTCAGGGTCAGGCTGGCCACAAAATCGCCGTTGTTGTTGTATTTCATGACGCTCACATGATTGCCCTGGGTATCTTCGATGGCGCCGCCGTACCCGCCCGCACCCCGCACCGTGAGGTACACGTTGCCCCAGCGGTCTACGCTGATGCTGTGGAAATAGACGGCGCTGTCGGGCGGATCGGGTTCGGCAAACACACGGAGCAGTTTCCCGTCGGGCGTGAATTTCTGGCACGGGCCGTAATACCCCACGACGAACACGTCGTCATTGGCGTCGATGGCGATGCCGTGGGGCGCGTTGAATTCGCCCAGGCCGGGCCCGTCATGACCCCAGGTCCGCAGGAAGGCGCCGTTGTGGTCGTAGACGTTGATCCGCATCGCGTCCACATCCACCACGTACAGGCGGCGGCTCGAGTCGAAGGCGAGGCCGTGCGCGCGCAGGAGCTGGCCCGGCCCGATGCCCTTGTCGCCGAACGTGCGGAGAAACTGGCCTTCGTGGGTGAATACCTGGATGCGCGGCCGGTTCTTTTTCTGATCGCTCACGAAGATGTTGCCCTCGTGATCCACCTGAATCACCCGCGGCTTGATGACGTAGCCGGGCGCTTCCCCCGAGCCCAGGCCCAGTTCGCCCAGGTACGTGCCGTCGGGGGTGAATCGGTGGACGCGCGACCCGTCATAGTCCGCGATGAGCAGGTTGCCGGCGCGATCCACGGCGAGGCAATGGGGGTCTTTGAGGTGCACCGGCTGCGCGATCAATTCGCTCCACTGCGACAGACTCTGGTAATGGGTGCCTTCCCCTTCGAACAGCGCCGTCGCAAACAGGCGCCGGTTTGCGGCCTCGGGCACGTCTGCGCAAATGTGAACTTCCCGCGGCTTGGGATTCCGGGCCGGGGCCGTGTACAAGCCGTCCGCGCTGATCCGGCCAACCGTGTCGTCGCCCCCCGGAATCGCGTTCACGGACCACGTGACGTTTTGGGCCGTCGTGGCGCCTTTCAGGCGCGTCTGCAGCATCACGGCTTTAAACTGTTGCTGCTGGCCCGGCGCCAAATGGACGACCGAGGGAGCGATGCGGGCCCGCCCGGGAGGGGCGTCTTCTCCGGCGAAGGCCGCTGGAACGGCCGTGGCCGCCGCGGCAACCGCCGTGAGCAGGACGGCCAGGCGAAGAGACGCGGTATGCGGAAATCGGTGGCCGCGCCGGTGCGATCTGGGCAGGAGAACCATTCGGTGCACGACGAACTCCTTGTGCCTTCCGCTGGAGGCAAATGGTCGGCAATAGGTTCACAGACCGGCCACCAGCATGCCCAAGACGGGGTGGACACTGCAAGTTTCGGGACCAGGGCAATCGCACTTAATGCGCCCCGCACAAAGGGTCTTCGTGAGACGGGTTGTTTGTGACCCCGGTCCTCGTCTCCCCTGCAAGAGCAGGGGTCCAGAGTCCTACTGGAT